>VFQQ010000078.1_pt1 | contig 255109 bp, 211 predicted proteins | sample 3512341 | NCBI WGS metagenome assembly VFQQ01 (sample SAMN10412373, study PRJNA504923) | tailings metagenome | isolation source: Relicate 2 Philex TSF1 revegetated site | place: Philippines: Tuba, Benguet | collected 2017-08-29 | reverse complement strand
CAGTCGCAGATCTGGAAGAGCATCTTCCGTCATCCGGCGCCGTACGATCGGCGTAACCGGATGGTCGTGATGCTCACCAACTTCTTCCTGCACCTGCACCCGGTCTCGGTGCAGAAGGGGGGGATTGCCCTCTCCTACACCTGGTGCATGGGAGGGGTGACCTTCTTCCTGTTCCTGGTCGAGGCGCTGACCGGCGTCCTCCTGATGTTCTACTACCGGCCGACGCTCGAGTGGGCCTTCACCGATATCCGCGCCCTGCGGGATGTGACGTCGCTCGGGATCATGCGTGAGATCCACCGCTGGGGGGCTCACGCGATGGTGATCACGGTCTGGCTCCACATGTACCGCGTCTTCCTGACGGGGAGTTACAAACCCCCGCGGGAGTTCAACTGGGTCATCGGCGTTCTGTTGCTGGTGCTGACGTTGCTGCTGTCGTTCACCGGCTACCTGTTGCCGTGGGACCAGCTGGCGATCTGGGCGATCACCGTCGGTTCGAACATGGCCCGCGCCCATCCCTTTCTGGGACACGAAGGCCCCGGTTTTCAGTTACTCAACATCGGTGGCTACGACCTGATCACGAACTCGAGCGATGCCCGGTTCCTCCTGCTGGGGGCTCGGAACGTCGGCGAGGAGACGCTGAACCGGTTTTACATCCTGCATTGCGTGGCCATTCCGGTCGTGGTGTCGCTCCTGATTGCGATCCACTTCTGGCGGGTCCGCAAGGACGGGGGAATCAGTCAGCCGCTGTAGGCCGCGGGGGACCGCGGGGCGTGGCAGGGAAGTGAAAGTGTTCGTCGCAGTCGTTCCGATCGTCCCGCTCCGGCGGGGCGGTCGAAAACCGGTACCGGCCCGGGGATTCGGGCCAGGGACGTTCGACCCGGAAAATCCATGGAAACGCATCCCAACCTGACCCTCCCCGTCATCAACGGACTGGGGTGGCTGTACCTGCTGCTCGCCGGCATGAATGCCTGGTGGACGGTGCGTTCATACAAGGAAGACGGCTACTACGAGTCCGTCGCCGGACTGCACCACGTCCCCAAGGCATTCACCTGGGCGCTCTACACCAGCCTGCTCTTGCTGGTCGCGATCGCCCACCTCGTCACGAACAGCAATCCGGACCGGTTCCTGCTCCGCCTGCCGGAGTGGTTCAAGACGATCGTCAACTTCTTCACCTCCGACGCACGGATGTTCTTCGCGGTGTCGGTGCTCGGCTTCTGGGGGATGATCCACTTCCGGGAAAGCTGGGTAAAACCCCGGCCGGCGTGGTATCTGCTGAATGGGGCGATCCTGTTCCTCGCTCTCAGCATGACCGACTACGACTTCCGGCAGATCGTCGGCAAGCCGGACAACGTCCCGATCGTCGGGCTGCTGTTCCTGTTCGGGTTCTTCACCTGGCTCTACTTCAAGAAGGCGGTCGACAACGACCGCCGGATTGCCGAAGGGCGTCCGCTCGCCGAGAAGGAACTCAAGGAGCAGGTCCTGGTGTGGCCGGACCTCGTGTACACGGAACTCGTGTGCATGCTGCTGTTGACCGCGTTCCTGATTATCTGGGGGGTCGCCCTGCCGGCCCCGCTCGAAGAGCCGGGGTCGCTGGTCAAGACGCCGAACCCCTCGAAGGCTCCCTGGTACTTCCTGGGCCTGCAGGAAATGCTTGTCTACTACGACCCCTGGATGGCCGGGGTCGTGCTGCCGCTGGTGATCATCGGCGGGCTCGTGGCGATCCCCTATATCGACTTCAACCGCAAGGGGAACGGCTACTACTGCTTCAATGACCGGAAGATGTCGGTCGTGGTGTTCCTGTTCGGCTTCCTCCCCCTGTGGATCGGGATGATTATCCTGGGAACGTTCATCCGCGGTCCGAACTGGAACATGTTCGGGGCCTACGAGTATTGGGACGTCCACAAGCTCGAGGTGCTGAACAATGTCAACCTCTCGGAATACTTCTGGGTGTGGGGGCTGGGGCAGTCCCTCCCCTCCTATCAGGGAAGTGACGTCCTGACTTCGATCCTGACCATTCTCAAGCGGGAATGGCTCGGGCTGTTACTGACGATCGGCTACCTGGCGATCCTGCCGCCGCTGATGGCGGTGACCATTCTGCGAAGCTACTACATGCGGATGGGGTTCCTCCGCTACATGGTGTTCGCGAACCTGATCCTGTTCATGATGGCCCTCCCGGTGAAGATGGTGCTCCGGTGGGCGTTCAGTCTGAAGTACATCGTCGCCATCCCGGAATGGTTCTTTAACATCTGACCCGCCCGCCGCCGCCGGTCCACAAGGATTTCGAGTCCGTCCGACTTCGGCCGTGTTGGAAAGAACGATATGCCCGCGACAGAACAGTATTGGCGTCCTCTCGGCGGCATGCACAAGGTGTTTGCCGTCAGCGCAATCGCTGTGCTCGGCGCCACTCTGATCATGATGGCCAAGGATGAGAGCCGCGACTGGCGGGTCTATCAGACCGAGGCCGAGGAGCTGAAGGTCGAGAAGCTCAAGAAGGAAGAGCGGGCTCTCGAGGACGCCAAGTATGTTGAAGCGCGGGATCAGCTCGCCGCGCGGCGGGCCGAGGCGGAGAAGCGTTATGACGAGGCGCTGAAGGCGACCGACAACCGGCCGCTGATCAAGGAATACCGGGCGCTCAAGACCCAGAACGAGACCCTCGGCGTCACCCTCAAGTTCCAGAACGCTAAGCGGGACGTGGCCCGCGCCAACTACGACCTGGCGGTCCGTGACGCCAAGCCGCAGCCGGAGCTCGACACGCTGCTCGAAAAGTACGAGACCGAGCAGGACGTTTCGGACCAGATCGCGCGGGACCTCGAAGCGAAGAAGATCGCCTTCGATGCCAAGAAGGCCGAGTACAACAAGCTCTCCGAGAACCTGAAGAGCATTGATGCCGAGATCGCCAAGTTCTCGGCGGATGAGAAAGCCCTGTCAGAGCAGCGGGAACTGCTCCGGCCGACGAACAAGATTGCCAAGGCGAAGCGGTCGTTCAAGGAATGGCCGATCATCAACGCCTTCAACCCGATCCACAAGATCCAGTACGACTGGCCGATCGGGCTCGACCAGGGCCTCGGGATGAAGCGGGTCGGCCGCGTCGACCGCTGCCGGACCTGCCACGTCAACATCGGTGACTTCGGAGCGGGGAATGTCGCGGCCTATCCCGACGACGAGTACCACCAGCCCTTCTCGGCGCACCCCAATCCGGACCTGTTCCTGACGTCTGGCAGCCCGCACCCGATGGAGAAGTTCGGCTGCACGATCTGCCACGAAGGGGACGGGTCGGGGACCAGTTTCCAGAACGCCGAGCACAGCGCCGCCAACCCGTCGCAGGCGGCGGAGTGGGAAGAGAAGTACCACTGGCACTCGAACCACTTCTGGGAATACCCGATGTTCCCGAAGCCGTTCCTCGAAGCGACCTGCCTCCGTTGCCACCACTCGGTGGTGGAGCTCGGCGTCAACAAGCAGTTCGGCGCTTCGGCTCCGAAGGTGTTCGAGGGCTATACGCTCATCAAGGAATACGGCTGCTTCGGCTGCCACGAGATCAACGGCTACGACGGTGCGAAGCCGATCGGCCCCGACATGCGGGCCGAACCCGCAACCGCCGAGGAAGCGGCCAAGATCGCGGCCGATCCGACCGCGGTCCCGGGCAACCTGCGGAAGGTCGGACCGTCGCTGCGGCACATCGCCCAGAAGACGAGCCCGTCGTTCATCGCCGCCTGGACCAGGAACCCCAAAGAGTTCCGCCCGAGCACCCGGATGCCGGTCTTCTTCAACGAAACGAACCAGCACGACGGCCTGGCGGACAAGCTTCAGCCGGTGGAACTCTCCGGCATTGCCAGCTTCCTGATCGCCAAGTCCACGCCGATCGAGCTCCAGAAGCCGGCGGACGGGTACAAGCCGGATGCCGCCCGCGGCAAGTCCCTGTTTGCCCGTCGCGGCTGCCTTGCCTGTCACAGCTATCCTGGCGACGAGGCGTTCGCTGGAGCCAAGGCGGACTTCGGCCCCGAGCTCTCCCGGATTCACGAGAAGCTGCTGCCGGGCGAAGCGGGCTTCCAGTGGCTCTACACGTGGCTCCGCGAGCCGGAGAAGTACCACGCCCGGACCCGGATGCCGAACCTGTTCCTGGAGCCCTCCAAGGACGGGGACAAGGACGTCGACCCCGCAGCTGACATTGCCGCGTTCCTCCTCGAAAAGGGGACCAAAGAACCGGCTCCGTTGCAGACGAGTTTCGCAACGTCGCTCGGCGTCATCGGCGACAAGGATTTTTCCGAGGCGGATGCCGCTCGGCTCGGTGTGGACCGCGCCGGGGTCCTGGTGACAGAGGTGCTCCAGGGGAGCGCCGCCACGCGGGCCCGGATCAAGACGGAATCGGGGAGCCGCATCGCTCCGATCGAAATCGACGACGTCATCCAGAAGGTCGGCAGCGACAACGTCACCTCACCGGAGCAGTTCGATTCGCTCCTCGCTGCAAAGAAGCCAGGCGATGTGGTGACGCTGACCGTGTCGTCGAAGGGGCGCGCTGAAGCCCGCGAAGTGACGCTCAGCACGCCGGTCGACGATCTGGTCCGGTTCTACCTCTCCAAGTCGATGAACTCGGAGAAGGTCGAGCAGGTGTTTAAGAACCGCCGTGTCGTGATTCCGGCCGCCGCCTCGACTCCCAAGGCCGACGGTACGCTACCGGCCCTCAAGGACGTCATTAAGGGGGACGAGATCGAACTCGCCGCACCGAGCGAAGAGATGGTCTCGGACGAGGCCTGGGAATCGCGGAAGCTGGTGTTCCTCGGACGACGGACGATCAGCCGCTACGGCTGCTTCGGCTGTCACGACATCGCCGGCTTCGAAGAAGGCCGCCCGATCGGTCCGGCCCTGACGGACTGGGGCCGCAAAGACACCGGCAAGCTTGCACCGGAGCACATTGAGGAGTATCTGCACCACCACGGCGAGCGGGATGGCTCCAGCACGGCCGAGCGGATTCACGGGATCGTGAAGTCCGCCCAAGCGGACGGCTCGGCACCCGCTTCCGACCTGACGGAAGCCTTCCTGTACGAGAGCCTGCTGCACCACGGCCGCCCCGGCTTCATCTGGCAGAAACTTCGCGATCCGCGGAGCTACGACTACGAGAAGATCGAGACCAAGGGGTGGGATGAGCGGCTCCGGATGCCGAACTTCTACTTCGATCAGAAGCAGATCGAAGCGATCTCGACGTTTGTCCTTGGCCTCGTCGCCGATCCCCCGGCTCCGCAGTTCCAGTATCGTCCGACCGGCGAGAAGGCCGCGATCGTCGAAGGGGAGCGGCTGCTCGAGAAATTCAACTGCACCGGCTGCCACATGGTCGACCTGCCGGAGTTCCGCTACGGCGTGAAGCCGGACGAACTTCAGGGATACGAGCCCGCATCGAAGGACTACAAGCAGGCTCTCGAGCTGCTTCTGAAGCTCAATCCGCCAGTCAACGGCGAGACGGGAAAGACTCTCGCTGGCGGCGAGTCGATCATCAGTGTCCGCGGCTTCCCGACGCAGGAACCCGATCCCGAAGATCCGATCGAGGACCAGGAGCTCCGTGCGGTGGCGTGGCAGCCGACGAAGGCGTTCGGCAAGCTCCTGATTCCGTCGAGCCCGCTGACGATCCCGATGCCGGCGCTCGTCTCGCGGACCAGCGGACGGGGCGGCGACTTCGCGATGTGGCTCGCTGGAATCGTGAAGAACGATCCGGGCGTCGGCGACCAGAACAAGGCTTGGCAGGCCTCACCGCCGCCGCTCGTCCGCGAAGGGGTCAAGGTCCAGACGCCGTGGCTGTATCAGTTCCTGCGGAATCCGCAGCAGATCCGGCACACGACGGTTCTGCGGATGCCGCGGTTCAACATGGATGACAAGGAAGCCCAGTCGCTGGCGAACTACTTCGCAGCTGTCGACGGCGCTCCGTATCCGTACCAGTCGGTTCCGCAGGTGACGCCAGCGTTCCTGGCGAGCCACCTTGCCCAGTACAAGGCGGAGTTCCCGGACGACAAGGGGACCTACGACCTCTCCGCCTGGAAGGTGATCAACAGCAACGTCTGCCGGCAGTGCCACGTCGTCGGCGGCAACGTGATCCAGGGGGATCCGAAGCAGGTCGTTCGTGGGCCGAACTTCGAGAACGTGGGGAAACGGCTGCGACCCGAGTGGGTCAACCTGTGGGTCGCCTCCCCGCCGTGGGTGACCCCCTACACGTCGATGCCTGTCAACTTCCCGGCGGACAAGAAGAACATGGCGGACCTGTTCGGCGGGGACGGCTGGAAGCAGATCCAGGGAGCGGTGTTCGGCCTGATGAACTACCAGCGGTTGCTCGAAGGGCATGGCAAGCTCCAATATGTCGATCCCGCGGCCGCAGCAGCGGCGGCGAGTGCGGCTCCCGCGGACGGGGCGCCGGCAACCGATGCCGCGGCCGCCGCGAAGAAGCCCGAAGGAGACAAGTGAGATGAAACGCCAAACGATCCTTCTCGGGCTGTCGCTCTCGCTCGCCGGAGCCCTGTCGCAGGGCTGCGGCGGACCGATCAGCGCGATGGGGGGGGGAGGGAAAGCTCCGGTCGACATCGAGCTGGTCCTCTCCGGTAAGGCCGCGGAATCGCCGGCCGCGACGCAGGCGACCGAAGAGATCACGGGCTTCGGCACGATCAAAGGGAAGATTGTCCTGACCGGCGGAGCGCCGACCCTCGCGCCGCTCGTCGCCAAGGGGACGAGCTCCGATCCGATCTGCAAGGCGGTCGAGGTTCCCGACCAGTCGATCATTGCCGGTCCGGACGGAGGGCTGGCGAACGTCGTTGTGTTCCTCCGCAAGGCTCCGAAGATGGAGATCCCCGCCCCGCCCGAGGCGGCGGTCGAGGTCGATCAGGACGGCTGCAAGTTCCTCCCGCACGTGTCGCTCGTTCGCGTGGGGCAGAAGCTCCACATGAAGAACGGGGACGCGACGCCGCACAACGTCCAGTCCCCCTACTTCAACGACACGATCGCCCCCAAGGACGAGAAGGGGTTGACGTTCATTCCGAAGAACGCCGAAGCGGTCCCGATGCCGATCGCGTGCAGCATCCATGCCTGGATGAAGGGGTATGTCGCCGTCGTCAATCATCCTTGGGCGGTCGTGACCGGACCGGACGGCTCGTTCGAGATCAAGGGGGTCCCGGCAGGTGAGCGGGAGTTCGTCGTCTGGCACGAGAAGGGGACGATCGAGCGGGGACTCAAGATCAAAGTGCAGCCGGACGGTGTGACGGAGCTCCCGCCGATCCAGGTCGCCGCTGACAAGCTCAAGTAGGACGCAGGACGAATTGCCGACCGCGAGATTTCGCCGGCAGGAAACCATGATTCATACGAAACCGATTGCAGGACTGGCCGCGGCGGTGTGCCTTGCGGCCTTCGCCGGATGCGGCAAGCCGCACGCACCGACGCTCCGCGTCATTGAAGAGTCGCAGCTCAAGGTGAAGGTCAAGGGGGGTGAAGAGATCGCCGCCCCGCCGGCCCAAGCGAAGCCGGCAGACCCGCCGAAGGACAAGTCGTCGTGACCAGTCGGCATCAGAATGAGACAGCTAGGCATCGGCCCATATCGACCAGCGGGCGTCGGCCCGTTTCGGAGGGGGATCGCGTGAGATCCGCAAGCACCATCGCTCTGTCACTCATCGTGCTCGCCGCAGGCTGCACGAAGGGGACGTCGGAGTTCACCCGCTCGAAGGAACGGGACAAGCTGTTCCCCGAGGCGGAGACCTACGTCGACAACTTCGTCGATTCCCGTTTCGGCACGCCGACCAAGATCCGGGTCTGGGACCGTCTGCCACTCCAGCCGCACAAGGCGGTCGGGACCGTCGAGACCGCCACCGAGAAGGGGGCTGATCTCTCGTTCCAGAAGACCGTGTTCGCGATCGGGCCGGGGGACGGGATCGTCTTCCCGGGGGCAAAGCCGCTCGTCGCCGACATTGCGACGTTCAGCGACAAGAAGCAGGAAGTGACGTTCACCGCCGCGCTCGCGGCGGCGCCTGCGTCCGGAACCACCGCCCTGATCGGCGCGGGGGAAGTGATTGCTGAAGGCCGCGTGCTCTATGCCGAGCACTGCCTTCACTGCCACGGAGTCGCGGGGGACGGCAACGGCCCGACCGCCAAGTACCTGAACCCCAAGCCCCGCGACTACCGCCGCGGGCTCTTCAAGTTCACGTCGACCCACTACGACTACAAGCCCCGCCGGGACGACCTCGCCCGGATCGTCATGGACGGCATCCCGGGGACGTACATGCCGTCGTTCAAGCTGCTGAAGCCCGACGAGAGCGCCGCGATCGTCGAGTACGTGATGTTCCTTGCGATGCGGGGGCAGGTCGAAGATGGCCTCGCAAAGTACCTCAACGGGGACTACTCCGACGAGGCGATGCAGGACGCCATCAAGGGAGGCAAGCCCGCTTCGGAGGTCGTGAAGAGCTTCACCGAGGAAGTCGAAGGGGAGAGCTTCGCCGAAGATACGCTCGATCCGCTCATCGAGAACCTGGCGACGAACTGGCAGATGTCGCAGACCGATGATCCGACCTGCCGCGTCTTCGTGAAGTCGGAAGGGGTCCCGTCGACCAAGGAATCGATCGAAAAGGGACGGCTCCTGTTCCTCTCGGACAACGCCGGCTGTTCCAAGTGCCACGGCCAGGCGGGACGGGGGGATGGCCCCTCGACCACGGCGGTCAACAGCGAAGGGACCCTCGGCCTCGTCGACAGCTGGGGGAACTCGATCCTTCCGCGAAACCTCCGGAGCGGGATCTACCGCGGCGGACGCCGCCCGTACGACATCTACTGCCGGATTTCCGTCGGGATCAAGGGGACGCCGATGCCGGGGATCCGCGAGGACAAGATGTCCGAAGAGGACCGCTGGCACCTCGTCAACTACGTCCTGAGTATGCCGTTTGAAGACCTCGAGCCGGGAGCCGGCGTCGGGGCGACCGTCGAACAACCGAAAGTGGCGGACGCCGCAAAGTAGCCGGCCCGCGACAGCCTCGTTCGGCGAGGCGTCCGTCCTGGAGGATTTCCCGTGAAGCGTTTCTGGTGTGTCTTCTTCGCGTTCTGGCCGATCGTGGCGGTCGTGCTGTGCGTGATCGCGCCGAGCATGGGGTGGTGGTTCCCGACGACGATCAACGCCGACGGCCGCGCCTCCTCGCCGCTGGGGCTCAAGATCGACGACCTGTTCCACCTGATCCTGATCATCACGACGATCACGTTCGTCGGCGTCCAGATCGCGCTCGCCTACACGCTGTTCTCCGGCGCGAAACGGACCGATCCCGGCAACACCGAGCGAGCCTGGTTCTCTCACGGCAGCCACAACCTGGAGGTGATCTGGTCGATCGTCCCCGCCGGGATCCTGCTGTTCATCGCCCTCTACCAGATGGACGTGTGGGCTGAGTTCCGGATCAAGTCGGCCTTTCCGGCCGAGACCCGCAAGGGGCCGTTCGCGGAAGTGACCGCGCGCCAGTTCGAATGGCGGATCCGCTATCCCGGTCTCGACGAGAACGACCAGCTCCTGCCGCTGATGCCCGACCCGCAGCCGACCGACCTGTACGCGGTCAACGATCTGCACTGCCCGTCGGCCCGGCCAGTCATGATCAACCTCAAGACCCAGGACGTCCAGCATTCCTTCTTCCTCCCCGAATTGCGGGTGAAGCAGGACGCCGTCCCGGGGCTCGTCATCCCCGTCTGGTTCGAGGCGGACAAGAGCGCAAAGTTTACCCTGCTGTGCGCGGAGCTGTGCGGCTGGGGTCACTACAAGATGAAGGCGCAGCTCGTCGCCGAGAACGAGGTAGATTTCGTCAAGTACCTGAAGAAACTCAAGGCGGACCAGTCCTACCACGGTCCGATCGCCGGAGCGGAAGGAGAGGGGAACTGATCGCGAACCGGGATCGAACATCGATCTCCCGGTCTTGATCTCCGGCCCCTCCTGTCTCGCTCCCCTCAGTTGAGGAAAGTCATGAGTTCCATCGCAGTCCACGGTCACGGCGACGCGGCGCACGCGCACGGCCACCACCACAATCCGGACGACCGTCTCGCCCTCCTCAAGCAGGTGTGGCGGTTCTCGACGGACCACAAGGTGATCGGGATCCAGTTCCTGCTCACGACCGTCTGCATGCTGATGGTCGGGGGGGCGCTCGCCCTCGGCGTCCGGTGGCAGCTCGCCTTCCCGTGGGAGAACATGCCGATCTTCGGCACCGCGTTCGCCAAGGAGGGGGGCCAGATCTCCCCCGAGGCGTACACGATGCTCTTCACGATGCACGCCACCGTGATGATCTTCCTCGTGATCATCCCGATTCTGGCGGGGGCCTTCGGCAACTTCCTGATTCCGCTCATGATCGGGGCGGACGACATGGCGTTCCCGATCCTGAATGCCCTCAGCTACTGGTTCATGTGGCCCGCAATCTTCTGCTTCGCGATGGCGATCGGTCTCGCCCCCGACTGGCTCAATCACATCCTGCCTGACGCCCTCGTGGTCCGGGGAGGGATCGACGGCGGAGCGGCACAGGGCTGGACCTCGTATCCGGTCCTCTCAGCGATCCAGGCGGCGGCCCCCGGTTCGGAATCGGCCCAGACGTGGTGGCTCCTCGCCGTGACTCTCGTCGGGGTCTCCTCGATGATGGGCTCGGTCAACTATATGACCACGATCATCAACATGCGGGCTCCGGGGATGACCCTGTTCCGGATGCCGCTCACGATCTGGTCGATGTTCATCACCGCGATCCTCCAGGCGTTCGCCCTTCCGGTTCTCACGGCGGCGGGCTTCATGCTCGTCGCGGACCGGACGTTCGGGACCTGCTTCTTCATCCCCTCCGGGATCATCGTCAACAACGCCGCCCCGACGATCGGCGGCGGTCAGCCGCTCCTGTGGCAGCACCTGTTCTGGTTCTACTCGCATCCCGCCGTTTACATCATGCTCCTCCCTGCGATGGGGATGGTCTCCGACATGATGGCCTGCATGGCGCGGAAGCCGATCTTCGGCTACAAGCCGATGGTCTACTCTCTCGCGGCGATCGCCGGTCTCGGCTTCATCGTGTGGGGGCACCATATGTTCACGTCGGGAATGAACCCGGCCCTCGGCATGACGTTCATGGTCTCGACGGTCATGATCGCGCTGCCGTCCGCCGTGAAGGTGTTCAACTGGCTCGGCACCCTGTGGGGGGGCCGGATCCAGTTCAACACAGTGATGCTGAACAGCGTCGGGTTCGTGTCGATGTTCCTCGTCGGCGGACTGTCGGGGATCTTCATGGCGGCGGTCCCCGTCGACATCTACATCCACGACACCTACTTCATCGTCGCCCACTTCCACTACGTGCTGTTCGGGGCGACGCTGTTCGGCTGCTTCGGAGCGATCGTCTACTGGTTCCCGAAGATGTTTGGCCGGATGATGAACGAGACGGTCGGCAAGTGGCACTTCTTCTTCACGTTCATCGGGTTCAACGGAACCTTCTTCCCAATGCACCTCCTGGGGATCTCCGGGATGCCGCGCCGGTACGCCGACCCGTACCTGCATCCCTACCTCGAGCACCTGTTGCCGATGAACCAGTTCATGACGATCTGCGCGATCGTGATGGGCTTCGCCCAGTTCCTGCTGATCGGCAACATGGTCTACAGCATGTTCTATGGGCCGATCGCCTCGCGGAACCCGTGGCATTCGAACGGCCTCGAGTGGGACACCCCCTCGCCGCCGGGACACGGTAACTTCGACAAGCCGCCGGTCTGCTACCGGGGCCCGTACGAATACTCCGATCCGTCGCACACCGAAGACTACTGGCCGCAGACCGAGCCGCCGGTCAAGACGGTGCCGCAGACTGCTCCGGTCCCGGCTCCCGCGCATGCCTGATGCTGTCCTCTCGATCCTGAACGTTTCCACTTGTCCCGAATCGATTCCGTGCCCGCAGACTCCTACAAGCCCGGCCTTCACCGCTACGCCCTCTCGACGGGCTGCATGGCGATGGTGACGCTTGTTTTCGGGGCGTTGACCACCTCCAAGAACGCCGGGATGGCGTTCCGGGACTGGCCGAACTCTGACGGCTACCTGATGGTGACCTATCCCTGGTTCCGCGACTTCGCGTCGAACTGGGACAAGTTCCTCGAGCACGGCCATCGCCTCGCGGGGATGATGATCGGACTCTGGTCGATTGGCCTCGTCGTTCTGCTCCAGCGGAAAGAGCCGCGGAAATGGGTGGTCGGGCTCGGCTACGGGGTTCTCGGCTGCGTCATCCTTCAGGGGCTGCTCGGCGGCTTCCGGGTCGTCCTGGATGAGCGGGGACTGGCGATGGTCCACGGGGCGTTCGCCGCGTGCGTTCTCTCGCTCATGGCGAGTGTCGCTGTCGTGACGAGTCGCCGCTGGTTTGCCGCCGAGCGGTACGCCACCGCTCCTTCGGCCGCGCATCTCAAGGCGTGGGCGGGGCTCACCTCCGCCGCCATCTTCGGACAGTTTCTACTGGGCGGGATGATCCGCCATCATGGCTCCGGCCTGCATGAGCATCTCGGAATGGGGATCCTGACCTGGATCCTGATCGCCGTGAACGCCGTGGTTTCGCATCGCTCCGGGATCTCCTGGGTTCGCCGGTCCGGATGGATGCTGTTTGCGATTGCTTCGTTCCAGGTTGTCCTCGGCGCGGGGGCCTGGGTTTTGAAATGGGGATTCACTTGGACTGGTTACGTCGCTACGGCGGACTCGATCGCCCAGGTCCTGCACAGGACCGCTCACGCCGTGGTGGGAATGCTCACGTTCGCGGCCGCCATCGTGCATCTCGTCCGCGTACTGCGGGTGAGCGCGGTTCAGCCGCAGGACTCCTGGAACCCGCAGTCGCTCCTGCCGTCAGGAGGTGCGACATGAGCACCCCCGCCGCTCCGCTCTATGGAAATTCGATCGCCGCTCCCCTGACGGATACCGGCCGGCTCGCCTCGTTCGTCAAACTCTCGAAGCTCCGGATCGGGACGATGGCGGTCGTCGCCGTCGCCGTCGGGTTTGCGCTGGCCCGAGAGACCGCCTGGAACTGGTCGGTCTTCTTCCTCTCGCTGCTGGGGGTGGGACTCGGGGCGGTTGCCTCTAGCGTCCTTAACCAGTGCCTCGAGATCGAGACCGACCGAAAGATGCCCCGGACCGCGGCCCGGCCGCTGCCTGGGGGGCAGGTGACCCTCGCGGAGGCGTGGGTGTACGGCCTCGGCTGCAGTCTCCTCAGTACTGTGATCCTTACGGCCTACGTCAATCCGCTTACCGCGGCTCTGACGCTCGCGACGACCCTCGCCTATGTCGGTGTCTATACGCCGCTGAAGAGAGTCTCGCCGCTTTGTACGGTCCTGGGGGCCATCCCCGGAGCGATGCCGCCGGTCCTCGGCTGGACCGCCGCGGGGCAGCCTCTCAACTGGCCGGCTCTGACGCTCTTCATTCTGCTCTTCGTCTGGCAGTTCCCGCACTTCCTCGCGATCGCCTGGATCTACCAGGACCAATATCGCGGGGCGGGGCTCAAGATGCTTCCGGCGAACGGCCATCCCCGCACCGTCGGCCTGATCGCCATCGGCTACGCCGCGGTCCTGATCCCTTGCAGCCTGCTCCTCCACTGGTGGGGGCTGGCGGGGGACGCCTATGCCGCTACGGCACTCCTCCTGGGGGCGTGGTATTTCGTCGATTCCGTCCGATTCGCGCGAGCTCCGGAAACGGGCTCCGCTCGCCGGCTGCTGAAAACGTCCCTCGTGTACCTTCCCGTTGTCCTGATCGTGCTGACCGCCGACCACCTGTGGCGGCTCAGTTAGAAGTCTCCCGGCCGCAGTCCCGGTGAGCCTCGGCTCGCTGGTCCGCCGCCGGACGTTCGTCGTACGAGACTCCACCCCTAAAGATCGACCATGTCGCACGCCTCGCACGCTCCCGCCATGAAGATGGGGATTCCCATCCCGAACTCGAAGCTCGGGATGTGGCTGTTCCTTGGCACGGAGATCATGTTCTTCACGGCGTTCATCGGGACGTACATCGTCTGCTTCTTCGGTTCGCCGGGGTGGCCGACCGATACGCATGTGACGCACATCAATATCGCGGCGGGGGGCATCAACACCTTCGTGCTGATCCTGTCGAGCTACTTCGTCGTCGTGGCGCACGAGGCGATGGGGCTGCGGGACTTCGTGAAGGCCCGCAAGTTCCTGGTCTACACGTTCGCTCTGGCGTGCGTGTTCCTGGGAATCAAGGGGATCGAGTACAAGGGAAAGATCGAGAACAACATCCTGCCGGGGCGGATCGCCGAGACCGAGAACCAGTATGTCGCTAACCGGATCCGCGAATTCGAGCGGATCCTCAACCGTGAGCTCGACAAACTCGTTCCCGGGAACAAGCCGCACTACATCAAAGAGAAAGAGCTCGACACCGTCGCCGAAGCGGCGGTCAAGGCGGACCCCAAGGCCGTCCTGCCGTCGATCGTCGCAGGATGGAAGAAGCTCCGCGTGGAGCTCGAGAACATGCGGACGCAATACTCGAACAACCTGCTGACGCCCAAGAAGATCGAAGACGAACTGAACGCCCTCCCGAAAGACGTGATCAACGTCGAGTCGCAGCTTTACAAAGACCAGAAGATCATTCCCTACGGAAACCTCTTCGCGTCTCTCTACTTCCTGATGACCGGTTTCCACGCGATCCACGTCATCGTCGGAATGATCCTGTTCGCCCGGCCGCTCACCAACACGATCGACGAGCGGTGGACCGACTGGATCGAGAACAGCGGCCTGTACTGGCACTTCGTCGACCTCGTGTGGATCTTCCTGTTCCCGCTCCTCTACATCGTCCCCGGGGCTCTCGGCCGCCTCAGTGGCGGCGGTCACTGATTCGCCGCCGATCCGTGGTCTGAAAAACCTCCCTGGAAGCCATCATGTCGGATGCCCACGCCGCCGAGACGCACCACGACTCGCACCACGTCAACTACTTCAGCATCTTCGTGGCGCTGCTCGTCTGCACCGCCCTGTCGGTCGTGTTCGACCTGATCACGATCAACCCGCTGGTGGTGGTGTTCCTGGTTCTCGCGATCGCGACCGCCAAGGCGATGTTCGTGATGACGTACTTCATGCACCTCAAGTTCGAGGGGGGCTGGAAATTCGTGATCCTGCTGCCGACGGCGATTCTCGCGGTCGGACTGATCGTCGCCCTGATGCCCGACGTCGGCCTCCACTACTACACACCGGACTCGCCGCAGATCCGGGCCTACAACAAGGCGCACGGGAAACACGCGGAAACCGCGGAGCACGGTGAGGAGAAGGGGCACGGCGCGGCCGAGGGCCATTCCCACTAGCGACCCAGGTCACTCGTCCGGCGGCAAAGGTGAGCCCGATGTCGGTTCCGATCGCGGCTCAGCTCGAGCATGTTTCGCACAATTACGGAGAGCGGCGGGCTCTCGACGGCGTGACGTTCTCCGTCCGCCGCGGGGAGATTTTCGGCCTCCTGGGCCCCAACGGCGGCGGCAAGACGACCCTCTTCCGCCTGCTCTGTACGATCCTTCCGCTGCAGGAGGGCTCGGTCTCGGTGCTGGGGCATGACCTCGTCCGCGAGGCCGATGCGGTCCGCCGCCGGATCGGGGTGACGTTCCAGTCCCCGAGTCTCGACCCGAAGCTGTCGGTCGGCGAGAACCTCGTTCATCAGGGACGGCTCTACGGGCTCTACGGCGCGGCGCTCCGGAACCGGATCGATGAAGTTGCGGGCCAATTGACGCTCCGGGATCGCCTGCGCGACCGGGCGGAGACTCTCTCAGGAGGGCTCAAACGCCGTGTCGAGATCGCGAAGTCGCTACTTCACCGGCCGGAGCTGTTGATCCTTGATGAACCGAGCACGGGGCTCGACGTTTCGGCCCGGCTCGATATGTGGGAGGTCTTCCGGCGGCTCCGCGCGGAGGACGTGACGGTGCTGGTGACGACGCACCTGATGGAAGAGGCGGAGCGGTGCGACCGGTTGACGATTCTCGACCGGGGGAAGCTGGTGGCGCTCGGCTCGCCGGATGAACTCCGCTCGACCGTCGGGGGGGACTGCCTGACGATTCCGCTTGCTCCGGGTGATACCGGCGAGGCGCTCTCGCGGGCGATCGCCGAGCGGTTTGGTGTCGAGCCGCAGTCGTTGGGGCATTCGCTGCGGATCGAGCATGAGAAGGGGTATGAGCTGCTGCGGGAGCTGGTTCTCGCGTTTCCGGAGGGGGTCCGGTCGATCACGCTTGGCAAGCCAACGCTCGAGGACGTTTTCGTGCGGACGACGGGTCGGCGGTTTGAAGGAGAACCGGAGCCAGCCCCCGCACGCAAGCGGCGGTGATATTCGTCGTTCGGTCGGCCAGTGAAGTCCTGGTTGGTTGGTGGGTGGGTGGGGAGATGTGGCGCGATGCCAGCGGACGTCTGACGTTCGATCTCGACGTGCCCAACGTCTCGTATGCGTCGCTCTGTCGAGAGATCGCGGACACCTTTTCTCTGTCTCCGCAGGGTGACATCGTCGTCGGCCCCGATCAGATGTTCTGGACGTTTCATCGAGGGGACATCGCGATCGGTTTCGATTGGGACTTCTGGATGGGGTTCATGGTGGTCGCCGAGACGCCCAGCGCCGAGCCCCTCGTCTTGGAGATCGCGGCTTGGCTTAATAACCGGAAAATCCCCTGAAGCTCGGTTCTTCGATGCGGTGTTCCCATCCTGAAGGGGCCACGCTCAGGCAAAGGCTCATCCGTGCCTAACGAGCGCCCCTGACCCCGGTCCAGCAGGCTGCTGGCCCCGCCGGAGGCGCTTTCCTGTGGAACCATGGAAAACAGGTGGCGCCCCCTTCGGAAGCGGGCGTCGAGAACTCCCGCTCCCTCTGCCGCGGGGAATGCCGCGTGGGCGTGTTGAAGAAGTGAGTCCTCGACGTTCGTTTGTAATCGGACGTCGATCGTGTTTCACGGTTCGATGAGGAAGACGCCTCTGGCGGCCAGCAGCGTGCTGGACCCGGGTGGCCGTCGGGCGATGGGATTGAGCAAAACGACGCTGCGCCGGCCAGGACGTGGTTAGAGCGATACAGCCTGCTGGCCCGTGGGCCACGGAACAATGGGGATCGCGCGTCAGCGGACGGCGGGACGCGAAGCCACCTCGCCGCGGGCCGCAATTGCCGCATCGACGAGCGCCAGCTCCTCGGCACTCAGCGTCCACGTCATTGCCGGCGCGATCTCCCGGATCTGCTCGGGCCGCTTCGCCCCGCACAGGGCCGTCGTGATTCCCGGCCGCTGAATCACCCACGCCACCGCAAGCTGCCCCACGGTCCGCCCCGCCCGCTCGGCAATCGGCCGCAGGGCATCGACGAAGTCATGATTCTTCGACCACTGCTCTCCCATGAAAATCGGATACTTTTGACGCCCATCCTTCGGGTCCCACACGTGATCGCGGCGGAGCTTTCCGGCGAGCATCCCCTTCATCAGCGGCCAGTAGACGTTGACCGAGACGTTGTGCCGGCGACACCAGGGGAGGCGGTCCAGCTCGATCTCCCGCTGCAGCATGTTGTAGTGCGGCTGGTCGGCTGCGATCGGGCACTCGGCGGCGAACTCCTCGTACTGCTCGACCGAAGAGAAGTTCGAGACCCCGACCGCCCGGACCTTTCCGCTCTCGAGCAGCTTTCGGAGCGCCTCCGCCGAACGGGCGAGCGGCGTCGCCGGATCGGGCCCATGCAGGTAGTAGAGGTCGATGTACTCCATCCCGAGCCGCCCTAGGCTCTCGTCGCACTCACGGGCGATCGTTTCGGGCCGTGCGTCGCGGGCCTGCTTCCGGTCCGGCCCCCAGTGGATCCCGCACTTCGTCGCGATCACGACCTTCTCGCGGCACGGACCGAGGACTTTTCCGACGAGCCGCTCGCTCTCTCCCTCGTAGCCGTAGCAGTAGGCGGTGTCGAAGAAGTTGATCCCCGCCTCGAAGGCCGCTTCGAGCGTCGCGAGGCTCGCCTCCTCCGTAACGTCGACACTCGTCACACCCGCGATCGGCCAGCAGCCCATGGCGACCGGCGTGACGGCAATCTGAGTGGAGCCCAGCGGGCGGAGGGAAACAGGCATGGCATCAATGCTCAACGGCTCGGAAATGATCTCCCGAGAGCATAGGCCGATGCCGGGGCTCAGGCCACGCGATGGCGGATTTCTCCTGCGTCCCGTGGAATCGACGCCGCTACTTGGCGAGCGTCGAGGCTTCCGTTGCGGGAGCCGTCGCCTGGACGCTCGCCGTTCCGAGGCTCCGGAGATAGGCGTAGAGATCCGCGAGATCCTCCGGGCGGAGTCCCTGGATCAGGCCGTTCGGCATCAGCGATGTCGACATCGTCCGCCGCTGTTCGATCTCCTTCGTCTCGATCCGGAAACTCTGGTTGCTCGAGTTCCGCAGCACCAGGGCGTCGATGTTCTCGTAGACAATCATCCCGCTGAAGATCTTGCCGTCTTTCGTCTCGATCATCGTCGTCTGGTACCGCGGTGAGACGTCGCGGCTGGGCATCGAGATCGCGATGAAGAGATCGAGCTTCGAGAACCGGTTCGCGGCACCGTGCAGGTCCGGGCCGAGCGCCTTGCGGGCCCCGTGGCACTGGATGCAGGCCCGGGTCGTAAACAGCTTTTCGCCGAGGTCCGCCCGCCCCTTGTCCCAGGCGACGCTCGCAAGGAGCGTCTTGAGCTGGTCGAGGTCCTGGGCCGAGCCGCCAGTCTGGCGGGCCATTTCGTCGGGATACTTCTGCTGGACGAGCTCAGTCCAGCGGGCGATCGGCTCTCCCTGGGTGTCGCCGTCGCGGCCATTCTGATAGCCGAAGTTCGTCCCCAGGTTCCGGCCGAGGAGCTCAGCGACCTGATCGCGGACTTCGCGGTCTTGGCCTTCCGTTCCGAGGCGGCGGATCACCCGGACGAGAGTCACGTTCTCGCGGGCCGACTCGGGGTTCCCCGGCTTCATCAGGGCGAGCGCCTTGGCGCACTCGGCCAGGATGTCGACTGGCGCCGATTCCATCCCGGTCAGGAACAGTTCGCGATCCTGCTCGTTCTGCAGCTCGGAGAGGGCGGTCAATATCGCCGGCCGGAGCGACAGGTTGTCGAACCGCTCGCGGAGCATGTTAAGCGTCCGCGGGGTCCCCCCGGCGGCGAGAAGAAACACGATGTCGGAGTTGAGGCGGTACTCGGGGTTCTTCTCAACCTGCTTGGCGAACGCCTCAACCGCTAGCGGGAACTTTTCCTCGGGGAGCGCGGAGACATACTGGACGTGGCCCGGACGGCCGAACAGGGGATGTTCGAGGACCGCGACCGGGAGTCCCGGGTCCCGTTCGACGAGGGCTTCGTAGAGCTCGAGGATCCGGTCGTCCCAAGCGGCATCCTGGATCAGCTTCCGGGCTTCGACCTTGGCCTCGATGCTGAGGAGTGCCGCGGCGACGAGCTCCCGCTGCGGGGCGGTCCGCTCGGCCGGGAGCCGGGCGGCCACATGGAGGTAATGCAGGTCGAGCGTCGGGGAGGTCACCGGGGAGATCTGCGCCAGGACCTTGGTGAGGAGCGCCGGGCTGGCCGGCTGGACGATCGCGAGCGCCCGCGAGAGCTCTTCGTCGACCTGGGCGATTCCGGTCGGGAAGACGTCCGCGAGGGTTTCGCGGAGGGCCTCGAGTTCCTGCTGTCTCGGCGAGAGGTCGACGCGGCTTTCGTACCCGTCGAAGATCTCGTAACCCTCTTCCGAGTTCGGGACGAGGTCCCCCAGACCGATTTGGAGCAGGCGGGCTGCTTCCAGCTTCATGGCGGGGCTGAAATCGCCGCCGAGGACCCGGGTGGCGATGTCAACGGCGTATGGGGAGTACGCTTCCTTCCGCCAGGCGAGGCCGAGGGCCAGCGGAATCGTCGCCTGCCAGCCGCGTGGAAGAGTCAGCTGGGCGATCTTGCCGTAGGTCTCGCCGGAGACCCGGGTCAGGATCCGCGCGGCCGCCTGCCGGACGAACCGGTCCGTGCTGGCGAGCCCCTGCGTGACCGACGGAATCAGCGATTCGAACAGCGGCTTTTCCGCCGACAGCATTGCCTCGAGGGCGTTCCGCTGGACCTGCGGTTCGACGCTCGACATGCAGCGGGCGAGGAACTTCGGATCGGGCCGTCCCATCGCGGTCCGGCCCTGCGACCAGGCTGCCCGGGCGAGCACCGGCCAGGGGGCATCGTCCGGAATCCGGGCGAGGGTGTCGGCATCGAGCCCCTGGAACTTTTCCGTGAGGATCTCGATCGCGCGGACGCGGTCTTCGGCCGAGAGGCTCGCATCGAGGACCGCTTCGCGGAAGATGTCGGCATTGAGTCCGGTGAGGAGCGGTTCCCAGCGGGCCCGCGACCAGGAACTGAGCGGCTGCGGGGCGGAGAGGATTTCGCGGCGCTTCTCGATCGGCGTCATCGCGGTCCCCACAGCGGGAGGAGCGACCGCCGGGCCGTTGTAGGTGACGCGGTAGACGCTCCCGCGAGTGCCGCGGCCGCCGACGGTGACATACAGGGCACCGTCCGGACCGATATCGGCATCCGTCGGGGCGAAGCCATGTTCGCCGACCGACGTCATGAACTCGATCGGCTTGGCGGCCCAGGTCGAACCGTTCGGAGTGAGCGGGAGGGCCCAGATCCGGCCGTAGGTCCAGTCGAGAACGAAGAGAGCTCCGCGGTAGGGAGAGGGGAACTGCGTGTGCCGATAGCAGACGACGCCGGTGGGGGAGCTGCGGCCGAAGTCCCCGACAACGGGGGGCATGTCGAGGAAGTGGTTCGGGTGGAGGCAGGTCTTCGTGAACCAGCCGCAGTCCGAGCCGAGCGTCAGGTGGAACACGCGGGTCGGGCGGTACCACGGGAGGGTCATCTCCGGTTCGCCGTCGCTGTCGAACGTGAACAGGTCGCCGGAGGCGCTGAAGTCGAAGTCGTAGGCGTTGCGGTAGCCGTGCGAAATCACCTCGGCCGCCTTGAGGTCCGGCGTGAATCGCATCAGGGTCCCCGACCGGGGCTTCGGGACGGGGGAGTTCGGGAGGGTGATGTAGCGGTCGGAGATCTCGGCCATGTTGCCGGAGATGACGTACCAGTAGCCGTCCGGTCCGCGGCGGATCGCGTGGACGTCGTGCTCGTTCCCGGTCTTGGCCCGGACGAACATGTCGGCCGCTCCGTCCGCCCGGTCGTCGGCGTTCCGGTCGCGGTAGCGGATCAGGCCCCCGTCGCCGATGCAGAGCAGGTCCCGGCCGTGGAACGTCATCCCCTGCGCGCCGGTCTTCGGTCCGTCGACGAACTCCTTGACCTGGTCGGCCCGGCCGTCGCCGTTCTGGTCTTCGAGGATCTTCACGTAGCCGATCCCCGAAACGACGGGGCGGCCGAGCGAATCGAACGTCAGACAGTGGATGTCATGCGCCTGATCGTCGTCCGCATAGAGCTGAACAGTGAAGCCGTCGGCGACCTTCACCCCGAGCTCTTCGGCCGGGAGGTCGTTCGATGTCAGCATCGCCGCCGCGAGAGTGATCGCCAGTGCACAGACAGACTTGGGCATCTCTGCATCCCTGCAGGTCGTCGCTGCAGTCGCCTCACGGGATGAACCCGGGTTCGACCGCAGCAAACGAAGGTTCCGATTCACCGTAATGCTATGCCCTGCATCGAGATCAACGCAATGCGGGGTTTGCGGGGCATTTTGGAGCAAAGCCTCCGGTCCCACCCGGAGGATTGCCGGTCCACGCTCCACTATCTTGCGGGTGAGTTCCACTATATTGCCTCTCGTTCTACTATGTTCCCGCAGCGTGTCGGCTAGAATCCGGGCGACGCTTCGTCGTACCGCCTTGATGTCCGTTTCCGAGGTTTCCGATGTCCGCCCCCCGAAAATTTGCGAAGACCCACGAGTGGGTCAGCGTTGATGTAAACATCGCCACCGTCGGGATTTCGGACTTCGCGGTGCACGCCCTGACCGACCTCGTCTACATCGACCTGCCGAAGGTCGGCCGCACCCTCTCGAAAGGGGCCGTGTTCGGCGTCGTCGAGAGCGTCAAGGCGGCGAGCGACCTCTACAGCCCGGTCGACGGGACGGTCACGGAGGTCAACTCCTCCCTCGAGGGGGACCTCGCGACCCTGACCGCCGATCCGTTCGGGGCCGGCTGGATGATTAAGGTCCAGCTCAAGGATGCCTCGGCCCTCGAAGGCCTGATGGACGAAGCGGCCTACAAGACATTCTGCGATTCCGAAGCCCACTAGGTCTTTCGGTCCGGGACGTGCCCGCCCCCGCCAGTCGGCGCCCGCCTCTGGCGCCCGATTTCTGAAACCTGTTCTCTGATACCAGTCCATGGCTTACCTTCCGAACACGCCTGACGTTCAGCAGGAGATGCTGGCCGCGATCGGCGTGAAGTCGACCGCCGACCTGTTCCGCCAGATTCCCGAAGAGCTGCAGCTCAAGCGGCCGCTCGACATCCCCGTGCCGCTCACCGAGCTCGAGCTCGAAGCCCATGCCCGGGACCTGGCGAGCCGAAACGTGTCGGACCGGGTCTGCCTCGTCGGCGGCGGAGCCTACGACCACTACATCCCCTCGGTCGTCGACGAGATCACCGGCCGGGGTGAGTTCTACACCGCCTACACGCCGTATCAGGCGGAGGCGAGCCAGGGATCGCTGCAGGCGTTCTATGAGTTCCAGACGCTGATCTGTCAGCTGACCGGGATGGATGTCTCGAACGCCAGCCTCTACGAAGGGGGAACGGCGGTCAGCGAGGCGGCCTTCATGGCGATGCGGGTCACCGACCGCCACAGGAAGATCGTCGTTCTCGAGTCGGTCAATCCCCAGTACCGCGACACGCTCCACACGAACGTCGGCGGCCTGCCGGTCGAAATCGTGACCGTCGCGGTCCCCAACGGGACCGCCGACCTCGACCGGGTCGCTGCCGCGATCGACGACCAGACCGCCTGCGTCATCTTCCAGCACCCGAACTTCTACGGCTGCCTCGAGTCGCCGAAGGAACTCTGCGACCTGGCCCACGCCAAGGGGGCGCTCGCCGTCGCTTCGGTCGATCCGATCAGCCTCGGGGTGCTGCAGCGTCCGGGGGACTGCGGTGTCGACATCACCGTCGCCGAAGGGCAGTCGCTCGGGATTCCGCTGCAGTACGGCGGCCCATACCTCGGGCTGCTCGCCTGCAAGAACGAGTTCGTCCGGAAGATGCCGGGGCGGCTCATCGCCGAGGCATTCGACCGGGACGGCAAACCGTGTTACGTCCTCGGGCTCCAGACCCGCGAACAGCACATCCGCCGCGACAAGGCGACCAGCAACATCTGTACGAACCAGGGGCTGATGGCCCTCCGGGCGACGGTGTATCTGTCGCTCCTCGGCCCCCAGGGGATCCACGAGGCGGCCGAACTCTCCTGCCAGAAGGCGCACTACCTCGCCGACCGGCTGAAGTCCGTGGCAGGGATCGAACTCCTGTTCGACCGCCCGTTCTTCAAGGAATTCACGATTCGCTGCCAGGGAGCGGGGGGCGTCGCCGCGGTGGTCGAGAAGGCCCGGGCCGCAGGCTTCGACGTCGGTCCCGAGTTAAACCGCTTCGAGAACGTCGGTTCAGGTCTGGCGGACGGCCTGTTGATCGCCGTCACCGAGAAGCGGACCCGCGATGAGCTCGATCGGCTCGTCGCCGCCCTGTCGTAGAGTTGCCGGAAGCGGGCATCCCGCCGATGATGCCCCCTCCACGTCGCCACTCACGGAGCGAGTTTTCCCGAGATGTACTTTCAGCACGCCGATCCGCGGGTTCAGGAGATCTCCGACAAGGTGTTTGCCGGCGAACGGCTCACCTTCGACGACGGCCTCTATCTCGACGAGCAGGTCGACACCCTGACGCTCGGCCGGCTGGCGAACTTCGTCCGTGAGAAGAAGAACGGCAACTACGCCTTCTACAACACGAACGTCCACCTGAACCCGACGAACGTCTGCGTCTACCGCTGCACATTCTGCGCGTTCCGCTCCGACCTCAAGGCCCCCAAGTCTTACGTCTTCACCGACGACATGATCCGCGAGCGGGTCCTCGAGGCAAAGGGGAACGGGGCGACCGAGATCCACGTCGTCGGCGGGCTGCACCACCAGAAGAAGTTCGACTGGTACGTCAACATCGTCCGTGTGATCCACGAGACCTGGCCCGATATCCACATCAAGGGGTGGACGGCGGTCGAACTGAACTGGTTCGTCCACATCACGAAGAAGCCCTACGAGTGGGTGCTGAACGAGCTCAAGGCGGCGGGGCTCGGCAGCCTCCCCGGCGGCGGCGCCGAGATCTTCGACGAGTCGGTCCGTTCGCAGATCTGCGAGCACAAGGCGGACGCCCAGAACTGGATCGACGCTCACCGGGCCGCTCACCAGCTCGGCCTGCGGTCGAATGCGACGATGCTCTACGGGCATGTCGAAGAGGCGAAGCACAGGATCGACCACCTCTGCAAGCTCCGCGCGCTGCAGGATGAGACAGGTGGTTTCCAGACCTTTATCCCGCTCGCCTTCCATCCCGAGAACACCGGGATGAGCCACATCCCCAAGCCGACCGGCAACATGGACCTGCGGGTCATGGCAGTCTCGCGGCTGATGCTCGACAACTTCGACCACATCAAGGCGTACTGGATCATGCTCGGGGAGTCGACCGCCCAGGTGGCGCTCGGCTTCGGTGCGGACGACATCGACGGGACGGTCGTTCACGAGCTGATCTATCACGATGCGGGGGCGAAGACGCCCGAGGGGCTGTCGGTCGAGCACATCCACCGGATGATCCGCGAGGCGGGACGGGAGCCGGTCGAGCGTGATACGCTGTACAGGCGCGTCATTCGGGATGGCGCGCGGTGGACGGTGGGAGAGCCGGTCCTCAGCGAACTGATGCCGGCCGGCGCGTGACTCCGCTGGAAGCCGGCGGATTCTGACCCGATCGGAAACGATCGAGGGAGACGGTGCCTCCGGTGCGGCGATTTTTCGAGTGCGTGCTGACGATCCTGCTGGTTCTCGCCGGGAACTTTCCGGTTGCTGCCGGGGCAGAATCGGAATCGGGGACACTGGACGCGAAGGCCCGGCATCCCATCGCGGCTGTCACGGTCCCCGGCGGGCTGCTCGTCGTCAACGAGCGGAGCGGCTCGGTCTCACGGCTTGATCTCGCCGGGCGAAAGGTGCTTTGGGAGCAGTCGCTTGAAGGCGTGGAGCGGCCGGTCGCGATCGCGGCCGTCGGCCCCGAGACGTTCGTCCTGGCTGACCACGAACGGCATCAGCTCGTCCGCGTCGCCCTGACGGATCACGGTCTCGAGGAGCAGGGCCGGTCTGACGTTGTTCGCTGGCCGGTGTCGATCGCCCCGCTTCGCTCTGGAGAACTGGCAGTCGCGGGACTCTGGTCACGCCGCGTCGAGTTCCTCGCACCTTCGAAGGATTCGCCGTCGGGGTTTGAGCGATCGGCGGTCATCTCGCTGCCGTTCAACCCCCGAAAACTCCTGCCGATCGGGACGGACCGACTGCTGGTTGCGGATGGCTTCGGCGGCCGACTGGCCGTGATCGATGTTCCGAAGCGTCGAGTCGAGTCGGTTCGGATGATCCAGGCCCACAACATCCGGGGGCTCGCGATCGATCCTGCGGGGACGAGTCTGTACCTCGCCCACCAGATGCTCGACGAGCGGGCCGCCACGACGCACGAGAATGTCTCGCTTGGAATCCTCCTGTCGAACCTCGTCCGCCGGATCCCGCTGGCCGCGATTCTCGATCCGCAGGCGAATCTGGAATCGGTTTCGTCGCGGTACTTTCTGGGGCGGACTCTCGAAGGAGCCGCCGACCCGAACGGACTCGCGTTGGATGCCCACGGCCGCTTGTGGGTTGCGCTGGGAGGGACGGCCGAGCTCTGCGAAGTGAGCCCGGACGGAGTCGAGATCCGCCGGGTGCCGGTCGGCGTTCGTCCCACGGAGGTTCTCTCGGCGGGTAACAGCATTGTCGCGCTTGAGACGTTCGGAGACGGCGTGGCCCTCCTCGATCCCGCGAAGTCCGCTTCACCGCCCGCTGAGATTTCCTTGGGACCGCCGCGGTCGTTGACACGGGCCGAGCAGGGAGAGCGGCTGTTCTACAACGGAAAACTCTCGCTCGAGAGCTGGATGAGCTGCAACAGTTGTCATCCCGACGGACATACCCACGGACTCGTCGCCGACACGGCCGGGGACGGGGGATTCGGAAACCCCAAGCGGACGCTGTCGCTCCTCGGGACGCGGGATGCGAACCCCTGGGCCTGGAACGGTCAGTTCCGGGAACTGTCGGAGCAGGTCGGGAAGTCGGTCACCTCCTCGATGCAGGGGCCGCCAGTGTCGCTCGAGCAGACAGTCGACATCGTCACCTTCCTGCACACGCTGAAGCCTCCTCCGCCGGTCGACGAACCGGGAGCTGCTGCCGATCAGGCCGAGATCACCCGGGGCCGGGCCCTGTTCCAGACGCTGGGCTGCGCCGGCTGCCACATTCCTCCGCTGACCTACACGACCGATGCCGTGTTCGATGTCGGAATCCACGACGAGCGAGGGCAGGTGAAGTTCAACCCTCCCTCCCTCCGGGGCGTCTCCCAGCGAGACCGGCTGTTCCATGACAACCGGGCCGCCAGTCTCGAAGCGGTGTTCGACGAGTTCGGACACCAGCTCCCGCGGCGGCTGGAGCCGGAGGAGCGGACCGACCTGCTCCGGTTCCTGCGCAGCCTGTGAGCCGTTCGGGCTCCTACAGCGTTTGAGGGGCCACCGCCTGCATCCGGGACAGCGAGATCAGCATCACTTCGGGGAAGGTGGTCGCTCCCGCCTGCCGGAGCATGTTGACGAACTGGGCCACCGTGTACTGGGCGTGCGTGCAGACGTGAAGCAACACGTCGGTTCGGGCGCTGCCGAACCGGCGGCCGAACCCGGAACTGGTGCTGACCCGGTACACGGTGTCGTCGAGGGCGGCCGGCGTTAGCGCGGCGAGATACGCGGTCCACCGACGATCGAGCACTTTCCAGCGGGCTTCGAGCTCCACCAGCGTCGTCATTGGATTCTCCCCCTCCTGGTTCCCCGGAAGCCGGCCGGGGAGGTCGCCCGGGACCACGAACTGCTCGTTTCCGAGGAGTGTCTCCAGCCAGACATGCTCCGCCGCATGCAGGTGGAGCAGCGTTTTCCAGAGCGATCCCTGGCCGATCGCGAAGCTCTGCCGCAACTGCTCCGGGGAGAGGATGCCCGCGGCCGCGAGAAGATGGCCGGTCACCCAGATCCGGTGCTCGTGGAGGCGGCGGAGGGGCTGGACGGGGTCGGTGGCGTACGTCATCGGGGATCTCGGAATGGGGAGGAGTTTCTTCGGTCGCAGACACATCTCGCAGGCGGAAAGTTCGTGCCGGAATAGGGCGAGGCGGAGCCGGATGGCGGGATCCGGCGGAGCGTTTCCGAGCGAACCCGGACTTCGTCTGCGGGAAGTGGCGCGATTCGCGAGACCGAGATTCCCGGCCCGTGGTGGATGGTTTAATGTGAGGTCATCGACCACGTCCAACGATTCCCCAGAGCTGCCCCGCGATGACCAACCCGCTTCTCGCCACATCCGGCCTCCCCGCGTTCGATGCGATCCAGCCCGAACACATCGGCCCGGCGATCGAGCAGGTGCTGCGGGAGTCGCAGGCGCAGCTGGAAGACCTCGAGATCCATCTCGCCCCGACCTGGGAGGGGCTGATGGTCCCGATCGACCGGATCAACCGCCGCTTCGAGCGGGCCTGGGGACCGGTCGCCCACCTGTTCGGCGTCCTCAACTCGCCGGAGCTTCGAACCGCCTACGAGGCGGCCCTCCCGCAGGTGGTCGAGTTCGGTCTGCGGATGCGGCAGAGTGAACCGATCTACAAGACGCTGAAGTACCTCCGTAACAACGACGACTGGAACAAGCTCACTCCCGTTCAGCAGCGGATCATCACCCAGCGGATCCTGGCGACCGAGCTGTCGGGGATCGGGCTCACCGGCGAGCAGCGCGAGCGGTTCAACGCGATCGAAAAGGAGCTGTCGCGGCTGTCGACCGAGTTCTCGAACCATGTCCTCGACTCGACGAAGGCCTGGTCGCTCGTCGTGACGGATCCCGAGGATGCGGCCGGTCTGCCGCAGTCGCTCCGGAGCCTCGCTGCCCAGTCGTACAACAAGGCCAAGGAGGAGTCCGCCCCCGAAGCGACGCCGGAGAACGGCCCGTGGCGGATCACGCTCGACATCCCCTGCTTCAACCCCTTCCTCCAGCATTGCCGCAACCGCGAACTGCGGAAGCAGGCGTACCGGGCCTACATGACCCGCGCCTCGTCCGGGGAGACCGACAACGGGCCGCTGGCGCTCGAGATCCTGAAGCTGAAGCAGGAGAAGGCGAAGCTCCTGGGGTACAAGAACTACGCCGAGATCAGCCTCGCCGAGAAGATGGCGGGGACGGCCGAGACCGTGAACGGAATGTTCGAGACGCTGCTGGCGGCGGCCCGGCCCGCCGGCGAGCAGGACATGATCGACCTGCACGAACTGGCCGTCGCGTCAGGGCACGCCGGACCGCTCGAACACTGGGACATCGCCTTCTGGGCGGAGCGGCTCCGCGAGCGGAAGTACGACTTCACCGACGAGGAACTGCGGCCCTACTTCTCGCACGAGAGGGTCCTCGACGGGCTGTTCCAGCTCCTCCAGCGGCTGTTCGGAATCACCGTGGTCCCGGCGGACGGCCAGGCGCCGATCTGGCAGAAGGATGTCCGGTTCTTCCTGATCCTGAACGAGCAGGGGCAGCAGATCGCCGCCTTCTACTACGACCCGTACTCCCGACCCGAGAACAAGCGTCCCGGCGCCTGGATGGACGACTGCCTTACGCGGCGGCGGGTCGAAGGGGAACTGCAGCTCCCAGTGGCGCACCTCGTCTGCAACGGAACTCCTCCGGTTGGCGACCAGCCGGCGCTGATGACCTTTCGCGAAGTCGAAACGTTGTTCCACGAGTTCGGCCACGGCCTCCAGCACATGCTGACGACGATCGATCACCCTGAGGTCGCCGGCATCAGCGGCGTCGAGTGGGACGCAGTCGAGCTGCCGAGCCAGTTCATGGAGAACTGGTGCTACCATCGCCCGACGCTCCTCAGCCTTGCCAAGCATTTTCAGACCGGCGCTCCGCTGCCGGACGAGCTCTACAGGAAGCTGGTCGCTGCAAAGACTTTCCGCGCCGGTTCGATGCTGCTGCGGCAGCTCACGTTCGGCATGACCGACATGGAGCTGCATTCGCGGTTCGACCCAGCCGGCTCCGAGACGATCTTCGACGTGCAGCGACGGGTCATGGAGCGGACGTCGATCCTTCCCATGGATCCGCAGGACCGGTTCCTGTGCGCCTTTTCCCATATCTTCGCCGGCGGGTACTCGGCCGGTTACTACAGCTACAAGTGGGCCGAAGTTCTGAGCGCCGACGCCTTCTCCGCCTTCGAAGAAGCGGGGCTCGACAGCGAAGAGGCGGTCCAGACGACGGGGCGGCTCTTCCGGGACACGGTCCTGGCCCTCGGCGGCAGCCAGCACCCGATGGAGATCTATCGCGCGTTCCGCGGCCGCGAACCGAGCCCGGCGGCGCTGCTCCGCCACACCGGTCTGGCGTAGTCTGAGGCCAGCTTCTTCCGGAATTTCGAAAGGGCTGACGGGATCGAGATCCCGTCAGCCCTTTTTGTTTACGTCCCGGCCGCTTGTCTCAGCGAATCCAGCCCCCTCCCAGGACCCGGTCTCCGTCATAGAGTACGACCGCCTGGCCCGGTGCGACTCCGTACTGCGGCTCATCGAACGTAACCTGCAGCCGGTCGCCGCTGATCAACTCCGCTGTGCAGGGGGCGGGGTGATGCTGGTACCGGATCTGGGCAGTCGCCCGCACATGGGCCGGCACACTGGGAATGAGCCAGTTGAGCTGGTCCGCTTCGAGCGTCCGTCGGCCGAGTTCTTCCTTTTTGCCCACGACGACCCGCTTGGTCTCGGGCTCGATCCGGACGACGAATCGGGGTTCGCCGAACGCGACGCCGAGCCCCTTCCGCTGGCCGATCGTGAAGTTCTGGTAGCCGTCGTGCCGGCCGAGGACCGTCCCCGCGGTGTCGACGAGCTCGCCCGCCGTCTCCTGCGGTCCGCGGAACCGGTCGATGAACCCCGAATAGTCGTTGTCCGGGATGAAGCAGATCTCCTGGCTGTCCGGCTTCCGGGCGGTCTGCAGTCCCGCGCGTTCCGCCAGCTCCCGGATCCGCGGCTTGTCGAAGCCGCCGACCGGAAACAGGATCCGGCTCATTAGCGCCGGCTCGATTCCGAACAGGACGTAGGACTGGTCTTTGCCGGGATCCCGGCCACGGTAGAGCCCCGGCTCGCCGTTCTCGTTGAGGATCTGGGCGTAGTGGCCGCTGGCGATGCAGTCCGCGCCGACCTGCCGGCCGAACTCCCACAGCTTGCCGAACTTCAGCCAGATGTTGCACTTCACGCAGGGATTCGGCGTCCGCCCGGCGAGGTACTCGTCGGCGAAATACTCCTGGATCCGGCCGAAGCCGTCCCGGAAGTTCAGCGCGTAGAACGGGATGTCGAGCTGATCGGCGACCCGCCGGGCATCGGCCGCGTCGGTGGCGCTGCAGCACCCCTGCTTGTGGGCTTTGGCGGGGATGATCGGGAGCGGGCTATCATCGAGCCGGCAGGCGCTCTCCTCGACCATGCCGGAGCGCATGAACAGCCCGATCACCTCGTACCCCTGCTCCTTGAGCAGAAGCGCCGAGGCGGAGCTGTCGACTCCTCCGCTCATGGCCAGAACGACACGCACGCTGACGGATCCTCAGTCGATGATTTTGCTGATCGGGTATTCGACGATTCCGGTCGCTCCCGCCTGCTTGAGGTTGGGGATGATCGCCCGGACGATCGACTCGTCCAGGATCGTGTTGACCGCCACCCACTCCGGGTCGGAGAGGGAGGAGACGGTCGGCTTCTGCAGGGCGGGAAGCTGGTTCAGGACTTCGCCGAGGTCGGCGCGGCTGACGTTCATCATCAGCCCGACCTTCCCCTCGGCGGCCAGGCACGCCTGGAGCATCATCGAGATGTTGTCGAGCTTCTGCTTTTTGAAGCCGTCGTTCCAAGCCGTGCGGTTCGAGATCAGCCGGGTCGTGCTCTGGAGCACTTCCGCGACGATCCGCAGGTTGTTGGCCCGCAGCGAGGAGCCGGTCTCGGTCACTTCGACGATCGCGTCCGCCAGCCGCGGCGGCTTCACTTCCGTGGCGCCCCACGAAAACTCGACGTCGGCGGTAATGCCGTGCTGGGCGAGGAACTGCTTCGTCAGCCCGACCGCCTCGGTGGCGATCCGCTTCCCCTGCAGGTCGGCGACCGACTGGACCGGCGAGTCGTTCGGGACGCACAGGACCCAGCGGACCGGGCGGCGGCTCACCTTGGAGAAGACGAGCTCGCACACCTCGTGGACGTCGGCGTTGGTCTCCTTCACCCAGTCGTAGCCCGTGATGCCGGCGTCGAGGATCCCCTTTTCGACGTAGCGGGCCATCTCCTGGGCCCGGATCAGGAGGCACTCGATTTCCGGATCGTCGATCTGCGGGTAGTACGACCGGGAGGCGAAGGTGATCTTGTAGCCCGCCTTGCGAAACAGTTCCGCCGTGGCCTCCTGCAGGCTGCCAGCCGGAATTCCAAGGCGGAGAAGACGATCGGACATTTTTCGGAAGGTTTTCGAGGGGGAGACCGGACGACCAGATGCAGGAATGTTCCGAGTCAGACACGGTGCCGGGGCACAGGTCGCGCGGTTCCTGGAGAAGAATTCTGTCCGAAGAGGACGCCGGTCTCAACCAACCGGGGCATTCTCAGGGGGGATTCGCAGCCGAAAACCCTGACGTCGACACGATTTGACGGCGGTTCATCCTCCGAAATGAGGCTCCGCCGGCCTCTGGCGGTCATTTCTCGTCTGCGGCGAGGTCCTCGAGGCGGGTGATGCTGAGGTGAAAGAAGAGCCCCGTCAGGACGACGGCGCCGATCCCGAGCATCCCCATGAAGACCTCTTCGCCCCCCCGGGCTCCGCTGGCGGCGAAGCAGGCGATCGTCATCGTGTTGCCGATGATCACGCAGAACCCTGCCATGCAGACCGCGAGCGGCCAGATGGCGAAGTCGAAGACGAGGCCGAAGTACATCGCGAGCTGAAAAGCGAGCAGGATCTGAGCACAGATCCAGAAGAAGGCTCCGATGAACCCGGAGTTGCTGAACTCTCCGATCCATTCATGGCCGGTCGTCAGCACCCCGAAGGTGATCATCGCAAGGGCGGGCAGGACCGCGAAGCCGCCGCCTGCCAGCTTTCCGAGCAGGATATCGGGGATCGACTTCGGGAGCAGGACGAGCGTCGCCCAAGTCCGGTCCTTGATCTCGGCCCGGGCCGAGCGGGCGAACAGGGCCGCGACCTCGAGGATCAGGAACAGGATCCCCCAGGTGAGAGAGGTCCCGCCGAGGATCTCGACCGCCTCGCTGGCGCTCGATCCGCCCCCCATCGAAAAGATGAGGCCAATGGTTCCGAACACCGCTGCCGCTCCGACGACGACCCGGATCAGGAGAAACAACGGCCCCCCGGCGATCTGGTGGAAATCCTTGTAGACCAGGGCAGCGTCCCACGAATGCCGTCCTCGCGGGCGACGCGCCGGCTGGGGGGCCGGCCGGGCCTCGGTCTCCACGGCTCCCGCCGGTTTGGGGCGTCGCGGCGGGGCCCCGCTGCGTGCCGGCGGACCGACGAGTTCCTGCCACCAGGACCGGGGAGAGGGTTCGCGGGAGGTGGCCCGGTCGAACGTGAGCCACGAGAGGAGGAAGAACGCGCAGCCGATGGCGACGTTCCCCCAGAAGTACGTGTCGAACGGCGAGGCGTCGAACCCGACCGAGAAGATCTGGTCCGCCCGGCTGATGCAGTTGATCGACTTGAACCCGTCGGCCACGGTGTCCAGGGCCCGGGAGGTCCCGGCGTTCAGGCTGAAGTGTGAGGCGATGGCGGCCCCCTGATGCGCCCCGACCGTGAAGAAGAACAGGAAGGCGACCGTCAGGCCGAACGCGGTTCCGGCCCGGTGGCACCAGACGGAGAAGAAGAGGCCGATGTTCCCGACGAGAAACAGGTACGCCAGCAGCATCCAGAACGCCGCGTAGACCTGCGACCAGAGGACCCCGCCGAGGGTGACCGAGAGCATCGCGAACGGAAACTGGATCAGCAGCATCAGGATCGCCATCACCAGCCGCGGCAGCCATTTACCGAGGAGGAGGGACAGCGGCCCGATGTCCGCCATCCGGAGGAGGGGGAGGGTCTGTTCCTCTTTCTCCTCGACAATCGCGTTGGCGAAGACCCCGGAGCCGAACAGGCTGATGATCACCAGGTTGGCGATCGTAAGGGACGTGAAGAAGGCGAGTCCCGGCGAGCCTGTGAGCGAACTGGCTTCGTGAACGGCCCACAACTGGACGAGGATCAGGATTCCGATCCCCAGCCGCATCAGGTGACTCCGCAGCAGCCGCGCGTCGGTTCGGAGCGAACGGACGAGGAGAGCGAGAACCTTCTGGATCATGGAGTGGCCGCAACGAGTCAGCGAGAAGTTCGCTGGAGTCTACCGACGGGAGCGGAGGCTGCGTAGGGCTTCATGCCTGCAAGAGCCCGCGAGCCGCTGGACCTCGGCAGAGGCTACTCGGGCTGCCCGCTGTCGGCCGCTTGTTCGAACGGCGCGCGACCGATGCCGGGGAGTGTCTCGTCCGGAAGCGGGACGGTCGATCCGATGAGCCGCTCCGCCTCCCAGGATCCGGGGGGGCTGTCGGCAAACTGAAGCTCGTCGAACAGCAGTCCGTCGATCTGGAGTCGCTCATCGGGCCAGGGAGTGAAGTTCCCCGCGGCGGTCCTGCCTCCCACGACGGGAATTCCGAGCGAGACGACGGTCGAGCGGCCTTCGATTTCGAGTGTCCGCTCCCATCCGGCCGGAGGTTCCGGGCGGACGAATTCGAGGAGGGCCGCCTGCTCGAGGCCGAAGACGCAGTGATCCGCGACGATTCGCATCAGCCCCGCCGGAACGGGGGATCTCCACAGAGGGGAGGCTCCCCGCAGCGTAATCCCGCGGAGATGAATCTGCCGCGATGTCGCCCGGCCGGGGGTGTCGGTGCCAGCCGTGAGGAACTCACCTGAGCCCGTTTTCAGAATCTGGCTGGCGGCGATGGTTCCGTGCGGGGAGCGGAGTTCCAGGCCCCGGAGGTCGCCTAGGAACCGCGAGTCCTTGAGGAGGAATCGTCCTTCCGCCGTCGGAGACTCGTCGAGCAGCGACCAGCGGAGGGCTGTTGCGACCGGCCCGCCCGTGGGGCGGAGGGAGTCGTTGTTAGCGGATCCCCCTTCGAACCGGCATCCCTGAACCTGGACCTGCTGGGCTCCGATCGAGACGAGGCACGCATCCCGCGATGCGGAGGGGATCGCTCCGGGGGCGGTCCGCCACCGGAAGTCGATCCCGGAGAGGAGGACCCGTTCCCCCCACACCTGCATCGGCTCACTGTCGACCTCGATGACCGGGCGGACGCCGGCTGCTCCCTGGATCACGAGCGGGCCGGTGACCGAGAGCTTCGGCGCGGGCCAGGGCCCCGGCTGATCGAGCGTGACGACCCCCTGTGGGCTCGGTTTCGGCCAGACCAGCGGGGCGGGCTTTGTCTCCGGCGGGGGGGCCGAGTTCACGGCGACGCGGGGGCCGGGGAGGCTCAGTGGATCGGGGACGTGTCCCGAGTTCTTGATGATCGCGAGGACGAGTCCGATTCCGGCGACGGAGCAGGCGGCCAGTCCCGCGGCCCGCGGCATTGACCGGGGAGCGACCGCTCGCCGTCGTGTCGACACCATCGGCGTGGCGATGCGGCGCGCCCCGCGGAGCGAGCGTCCCCCCTTGGCGAGAAGGGCCGCCGCGGCCTCGGCGGTCTCAGGTCGACGGGAGGGATCGCGGGCGACGAGTTGGCCAATCAGGTCCGCCAGGGGGGCGGGGGTGTCTGGCGCCCATTTGCGGATGTCGATGATGTCCCGCGTCCCGTGGGCGACGAGCTTGTTGATCGGATCGGCCGTCGGATGCGGGGGCCGGCCGGCGAGGAGCTGCCACAGCACGACACCGAGCGAGTAGAGGTCGCTGCGGGGTGTCCGGACCCCGTGGGGACCGATCGTCTCCGGAGCCACGACTTCGAGGCTGTCGATCGGCCACTCGTCGTGCATCGAGACTTGGGGCCGGACCGCGGCAACGAGAAGCGGATTCGTGAGGAGGAGCTGTCCCTGCGCAGTCAGCCACAGATGCCGGAGCCGCAGGTCACCGTGGACTTCGCCGGCGGCATGGAGGTCCCGCAGGACGTTCAGAAGCGTTCCTGCGAGGGCCGCCACCTCGCTACCGCCGAAGCGGCCACGACGGACCTGCAGGTCCTGGAGCGTCCGTCCTGAGATCGCCTCCGAGACGAGAAAGAGGGAGCTGCCGTCGAGTCCGCACTCGATCGGCTGCTGGAGCCCCGTTGTCCGGAGCGACTTCAGCCGCTCAACCCCTTCGGCCAGCCGGGCGAGCCGCCGCTCGGCCTCTTCGGGAGGGGCTGCGCAGCGGGCCAGCATCCGCCGATCCGCGCGCCCCGCCGGTCGGGCTACGAACAGTTCGGGAAAGCCGTCGGAATGAATCCGGTCGACGAGGATGTGCTCCCCGATCCGGAGCGTCGCCAGTGGAGCGTTATCGAGAGCCCGAGCCTGGAACGGCGTCAGGACGCGGGTTCGGACGAGGGCGTCGAGCCAGACGGAGTCGAACACCGGAAGATCGCGGGCGAGCTGGCGGACATAGCCTCGGCAGCCCCGGATCTCCCGCTCTGAAGCGAGACCCAGGTCGCGAAGCCGCTGCATCAGTTCCCGGGATGGAGCTTCCACGAAGCGAGTGTCTTCCGTGACGACTGCGGAGAATCCAACCGACCGCCCCCCGCGGCGCAAAGTGTCTCACAGACACGAATTCGGGACAAGACGAGACCGCGCGATGCGGCGGTGCCCAGCAATCAAACCGGGGCGGCTCACCTCTGCCCTCCAACGCAGGCCGCAAGCCTGGCCTGCCAGCGTCATTCTCACCGGAGGGATGGCGTACGTTGCGACACGATCATCCGATTCCGCATGGTCCCCAGCGTGGCCGAACCACTTACTCCGGCTTGGCATACGCCGGCCGGGTGATCGGGTTCTGCAGTTTCTTTTTCTCGGCGTCCGGCTTCGTCTGCTCCTGCAGCGATTCGATTGCGGAGCCGACTCCCATCCCCCGGGGGACTGGGTTCCCCAGCGGATCGACGTTGTTCTTGGGGGGGAGCACCACCACCGCCACCATCACTCCGGCGGCCACAACCGTGGCGGCCACTGAGGGGAGCCACTTCCGCCAGCTCGCGTCGGCGGTCTTACGGGGCCGTTGTGGCAGGCGGCGGGCAATCGCCGGCCAGAGGCTGTCAGTCGTGTCGTAGGTCGGTTCCGGCGTCGAGCGGCCGACCATCGCCATGGCGGTCTTGAGCCGCTGGGCGTGGGCCCGGCAGTCCGGACAGGTGGCGAGGTGCTGACGGACCTGTTCCGCTTCCTGCGGGGTGGCGTCGTTCCCGACCCACAGGGCGATGTCGTTCTGAATCTGTTCGCAGGTCATGGCAGGCACTTTCGGTCCGGGGACCACGGTCGATCAGGGCAGGGGGGCAGGCGAAGGAATCGGGCAGGGGGGACCGGCGAGGCCGGTGGATTCTACGTCGGTGATGTTCGTTTTTGGCGCTTTTCCCAGATCTCGGCGAACCGGGTCCGGGCTTCTCCGAGCCGCCAGCGGATCGTCGCTTCGGTCCGCTCCAGGATCGCGGCGATTTCCGAGGTCGAGAAATTCTCGAGATCCCGGAGGACCAGGACGATCCGGAACTGTTCGGGGAGCTGGTCGATGACCCACTGCACTTCCTGCTGCAGGTCCTGTTCCACCCGCGGATCGGCGGTGGCCGGATCGGGGGATTCTTCCCGGGCGGAGTCGCTGAACAGGAACCCCCAGATCCGCCGTTTGCGGCGGCGGTGGTGATCGAGTGTCAGGTTGACGCCGATCCGGAACAGCCAGGGGCCGAATCGCCGCGAGGGATCGAACTGGTCGAGCCGCTCGTAGGCCCGGAGGAACGTCTCCTGAGCGAGGTCTTCCGCCAGGTCCAGGTCGCGGATGAACCGCATCAGAACCCGGAGGAGCCTCCGCTCGTAGAGCCGGACCAGCTGCCCGAAGGCGGCCTGCTTTCCCTTGCGGGCCTCTTCGACGAGCCGGGTTTCGCTGATGCTCTCGTCGTGCTCGATTCCCGATTCGTCGTGTCGGCTACCGGTATCCACGGCGACGTTTTTCCGCAGGCTGCTCATCTTCTTTTCCTCGCGGGGTCGCCTCTGTTACGAAATCGGCAGGGGGCCCGTGGGAAGTTTTCCAACAATTTCTTCGGTTCATCGTCGCCTCAGAAGTCTGCCGGAGCAATGGGTTGTGTCAAAATCGCCCACCGCTGCTGCAGAAATCGACGAAGGGGGATCAGCCGGGGGCGTTTTTCGCCTGCCGAGCGGACCGGAATTCAATGTCTCCACTCCCCTGGGGAACCAGAACTGCACGGGAAAACACCGCGACTGTCAGGTTTTGGGGGTGACGTCCGCCTCGGATTCGCCCTGCTGGGAGGCCGTCTCGACCAGCCCCCGCCGCTTCAGGCCCCGGGCGAACAGACCGCATCCGAGGGCCCACACAAGCCCGGCGGCCCAGCCGGCGAGGACGTCCGTGGGGTAGTGGACCCCCATGTAGACCCGGCTGACTCCCACCAGAATCGTCAGCAGAATCGCTACGACGACAAAGTACGCTCGGAGCCGGAAGGACGAGACGAACTCCCCGAGCAGCGTTCCGATCGTCAGGAATACGACGGCGGACATCATGGAGTGCCCGCTCGGGAAGGAGCTGGTGTGGACGATCGACAGGTGCGGAACGAGGTCCGGGCGGGGGCGTTCGAACAGGCCTTTCAGGACCGAGCTGAGGAGCCAGCCGCCGACGGTCGACGTCAGGAGCAGTGCCAGAACCCGGTACTGGCGTCCCAGCCACAGATATCCGCTCACCGTCATCGTCAGGAGCATCACGAAGGCGACGCCCCCGAGAGCGGTGACGTCGCGGCCCATTTCGGCCAGCCAGCGGGGGCCAATGGGCGTGGCGGGATCGTCGGGGAGCCGCAGGGCGCGGATGGCCCACTCGTCGAATGGAATCGGTTCGCGGGTGGCAACCCGGTCGGCGACCCAGATGAAACAGAGCACCGCCAGGACCAGGCCCAGGAGCGACGCCAAGACCCCGAACTCGAACTGCCCGATCCAGTCGAACGCTGCGCGGAATGGGTTGCGGCGGGGGGGATTCGCTCCCCCCGGTGGGCTGCCGGGATCGCGGGGACTGGCTGTCACGGCTGTTCGGAACCTCCGTCTTCAGTGGACCTTCAGGCAATCGATCTCGGTGAAACCCCGTTCACGTTGGTCCGGGCGAATGCTAGGATAGCGTGTCCTCGGACGCTCCCAGTGCGCCCGGCGGTCTTTCCTTGCTCCTCTCTCGAGTCTCATCCGACCTCCGGCTCGGATTGCCATGCAGCAACGCGAAAAAATCCTGTTGGGTGCCGGCCTCAGTGTCGCCGTGTTGTGGTTCGCGGTGCGGCCCTTCGTCGAAAACACCTTCATTACCCCCCTCTCGGACAAGGGGGCGCAGGTTGAGAAGTTGACGCGGGAGAAGAGCGACAAGGACATCGATGACCTGGCGCAGCTCAAGGCGATTCGCCGTTTGAAGGACTACAAGCAGCGGAGTCTCCCTCCGAATCCGCTTGATGCCCACCGCCTGTATCAGGGGTGGCTGACCGACCTCTGTCAGATTTGCGGGTTCTCCGACGTCAAGATCACGCTCGCCAGCCGGCAGGAGATCGAAAAGACGTTCTTTACGGTCCCGGTCACGATTCAGGCGACCGCGACGACCGACCAGGCGGTCCGGTTCATGACTCTCTTTGAATCGGCGGACCTGCTCCACCGGGCGGCGAGCGTCCAGGCGGTCAGCCCGACCAACGACGGGGATCCGACGCTGACGCTCACGGTCCTGGCGGAAGGGGTCGCATTGCACGACGCTCCGGTCCGGGGCCGGCTCTTCCCGCAGACGATGCTGGTCCAGGCCACCACGCCGCAGGGGACCGAGCTGGTCATCAAGCCGAACAAGGAGTTCGCGGCGGTTCCCGCTCCGTTCCTGATCCGGGTCGGAACGGAGATCTGCCGGGTCACTGCGGCCAACGATGACCGCTGGACTGTCGAACGGGGCGTGTTCGAGACGTCGCCGGGGAAGCACGAGGTGGAGGCGACGCTGGAACTGTTCCCGCTCCGGCCGATTCTTCCTGGAGAAGAGGATCCCCGCGAGGCGGCGAAGCGGCTCGTGGCGAACCGGCTGTTTGCAAAGCCCGCCCCGCCGGTCACCTACAAGCCGAAATTCGCGGCGATCCCGGCGCAGAAGGCGACTCGCGGGACTGCCTACACGTACCAGCTCAAGGTCGAAAGCTGGAATCCCTCGCACGGCAAGCCGGTCTTCGCGCTCGACGCGACGGCTCCGACGGGGATGACGATCGAGTCCTCGACCGGCGCAGTGAAGTGGACCCCGGCTGAAGATGCGAAGCCCGGCCCGGTGACGGTGATCGCCTCGGCGGCGTCTCCCACCGGAAAGACCGATCCGCTGCATGTCAGCTTTCAGGTCGATGTCCGGCCGGCCAATCATGCTCCGAAGTTCAAGCCGCTTGCACCTGTGACCGTTTATCTCGGGCGCCGTGCGACGATCGACGTGGCGGCAGAAGACAGCGATCTTCCGGACGACAAGCTGACATATGCCTTCGAAGGGAATCCGCCGCCGGGGGCCCAACTCGATTCCCGGACCGGCCGGATTCAGTGGACCGCGCCGCCGGAGACGGAGCTCGGGACGCAGACCTATACGGTGTCGGTGAAGGACAATGGCGATCCGCCGCTGTCGGCGACGCTCCCGATAACGGTGAAGTTTGAGGATGACGCTGCCGCCTACACGTTCCTTGTCGGTTGTCTGGCTGAGGGGGAAGGTCAGGGGGAGGCGATGCTGCATGACCGGACGACGAACCAGACGCTGCGGCTTCATCCCGGTGACCTGATCAAGCGGGCTGACCTGGAAGCGGTCATCCTGGACGTTCATCCGGGTGACATTGTCTTTGCGAGTGGTTCGGATGTTTTCCGGCTGCCGTTCGGAAAGCAGTTGCGGGAGGCGGAGCGGGTTCGGTTGCCTCCCGTTTCGGGGGGGGCTGCGGCTGCGGCGAATGCTCCGATGCCAGAGACTCCGCCTCCGCCGACGCTGCCGGTCAAGGTTGAGCCGGAGACGGAGAAGCCCGTGGACCAGACAGCCAAAGCCCCCGCCCCGGCAGGAAATAGCACGCCTTAGTCGCTGGCAGCGACCACGCTCTGGCCGGCACAGCGCGCCCGCTCAAGCCCCTCGTCCCACGGCCACCCGGGTCCAGCACGCTGCTGGCCCCGCCGGAGGCGCTTCTCCTGCGGAACTGCGGCACACAACGGACATCCCACAGTAGACCGGCATCGTGGCCCTCCCTCTCCAGCACGCTCGCACTGCAGTCCCCGTTGCCTAGAGAGGGGAGCCCTCGACGCCGGCTCCGAAAGGCGAAGGCACGGGGCTGTCCCCGCTTCGTTGTTGACTGTCAACTGTACAGGGGTTAAAACTCGGGAGAATGTGACGTTGCGCCGATTCGTCTCTCGCCAGGGAGGTCGAAGCTGGTGAGCGTTTTTTACGAATCATTTCCGAGCTGGAGGAGGACAGGCTATCGAAACGTCTTATCGGATCAACGAACAGATCCGGATTTCGCCGGTGCGCGTGGTGAACCAGAACAACGACATGGTCGGTGTTGTTCCCACCGTGGACGCTCTCAAGTTGGCGTATGACGCAGGGCTGGATCTCGTGGAAGTGGCCCCGACGGAACGGCCGCCCGTCTGCCGGATTCTCGACTACGGCAAGTTCAAGTACGAACAGAAGAAGAAGTCCGCCAAGAACACGAAGACCCACCAGGTCCAGATCAAGGAAATCCGCCTGCGACCGAAGATTGGCGAGCACGACGTCGACTTCAAGGTCAAGCACGCGCGCGAGTTCCTGGCCGAGAAGGACAAGGTCAAGCTCACGATCCAGTTCCGTGGCCGCGAGAACGCGCACCACGAACTCGGCCGTGAAGTCCTCAAGAACATGATCAACGCCCTGGCCGACGTCTCGAAAGTCGAGTCGCCCCCCCGCATGGAAGGCCGCAGCATCACCGCGGTGCTGACGCCGAAATAGCGGGCCGGCTCCCGGGCCCCACTGCTGAGATTTCCCGAGCCCGCTCGGGAGTCACAACCGAAGTCCGCAGGTTTACGCCTGCGGATTTTTGTTTGGGGCCAGCGTTTCCCTGGGCGGCACGAGTCTCCTGGGCCCTTGTCGTCCCGGAACGCGGATGTCGAGAATCCGGGGATCCTGCGCCCACGTCGTGGTTTCGCGGGACGTAGAGACGGCACCTCATCTCCCGGGACTTCGTGCGCGCCACTCCTCTGACCCTCGACGAACTGGTGCTCCTCACCGAGGAGTTCGAGGCACTCGTTCGCGCCGGGGTTCCACTCGACGTCGGGTTTCGTTCTTCAGCCGCCCGGATGCCGGCGCGGCTCCGGGCCGTGTCGGAGGAACTGGCCGAACAACTCCAGCGCGGCGCGACCCTTCCGCAGGCGATGGTCTCGCTCGGCGAGGCGCTGCCCGGCCCGTTCCGGACGCTGGTCGAGATCGGGGCCCGGACCGGGCGTCTCACGGAGGCGCTCCGCGGTCTGTCGACGTTCGGCGCTGTGGTCCTGGAGCTGCAGAAGACGCTGTGGACCGCGATCCTCTATCCGGCCGCCCTCTTCGTCCTTGGCTTCGGCCTGTTCATCTTTCTGGTGACGGGCATCGTCCCTCACATGGCGGAGTTCTACGGAGATCTGCGCGTCACGCCCCCGGTGTGGCTCCGGGCGGGGCTGTTCCTGAACCAGACCGCCCCGACCTGGGGACTCGGATTCCCGCTCGCCGTCATCGTCGTCTGGCTGCTTCTGCAGGTGACGCGCCGACCCGGCTGGTCTCCGGTTCCGGACCTCGGAGGGCTGGGGCGGCTGATTCCCGGGATGTCGCGGGCGATTCGGGACAGCGAGTACGCCCGCTTCGGCCAGCTCCTGGCTCTTCTCGTCGACGCCCAGGTCCCTTTGCCGGAAGCCCTGCCGCTCGTCTCCCAGTCGATCGCCGACCCGGGACTGCGAAGGTGGTGCGAGGATCACGCGCTCCGCTCACGAACCGGACAGGGAGAGCGCGGAGAACGGCACCCTTCCGTCCCCCCCCTGGTGCAGTGGTTTCTGACCGGCGGCCAACAGGATGGAGAGCTGGCCCCCGCCCTGCGGCAGATGGCGGCGCTCTATCGCGAGCGGGCGCTCGCCCGGATGGACCGGATGGTCCACTTCTGGCCGGTGGCGCTCACGCTCGGCCTCGGCGTCCTGTTTGTGGGCATCTATTCCGTCGCCACATTCGGAACCCTTGTCGATCTGTGGAGGCGACTCCCCGGATGAGCGGTCCTCCTTTTCGATCCGGCGAGCCCTCGAAACCGTCGCCCCTTTCGGGCGATACGGTGGCGGGAGCGGTCGGCACGCTGATCGACCAGCGGCGGTCTCTGGCGACGGGGCTCGCGGCGCTCTCCGCCGATGCTCCGACGCGGCGAATGCGGTCGGCCCTGCGGCATCTCGCCCGGCGCGTCGACAGCGGCATCGCACTCGAAGAGGCGATTGCCGACCGCGAGGTGGGCCTCCCGCGATCGTTCGCGGTCGCCGCCGAGGCCGGAGCCCGAGCCAACCGGCTGATCCCGGTCATCAACGAATACCAGTTCGCGGCAGCGGAGCTCCGCCGCCGCAGGACCGCCCTGTGGGCGGCGCTCCTCTATCCGCTGGTCGTGTTCCTGTTCGGGATCACGCTTCTGACGTTCCTCCTGACCTGGATCGTCCCCCAGTACCGGGGAATGTTCCAGGACTTCGGGGTCTCGATCAATCCGCTGACGATGCTCGTCATCACGCTCAGCGACCTGCTGACGTCGCCGGCCATCCTCGTCGCCGTGGCCGTGGTGGTTGTCGCCGGGCTGTCGCTTCTCGCCGCGCAGCGGTTCCTCGCGCCGCTGGCCCGAGTGTTCCACTGGATCCCGCTTGTCGGAGCGGCGTTCTACTGGTCGGGGCTCTCGGAGTTCTGCCGGTGGCTCGCGCTGTTCGTCCGGGCGCGGACTCCCCTTGTTCCGGCGCTGCGGGCGATGGGCGGGCTCATCCAGGATCCCTGGGTCGCTTCCTGCTGCCGCCGCCTGGCGAGGCAGGTCGAGGATGGAGAGCCGCTCCCCCGGGCGGTCGACAACATCGCCGGCCTCCCCGCGCCGCTCCGCTCTGTCTGCCGCTGGGCCGAGCGGGGAGAGGGATTCACCGACCTCCTCGACAGCTCGTCGAAGATCTTCGCCGAACAGGCGGAGCTCGCGGCCCGGCTACTGCGGTTGATTCTCATTCCGCTCCTCTTTGTCGGAATCGTCGGCATGACGGTTCTCGTACTGTTCTCGATGATGCTTCCCCTGTTCCGCCTCCTTTCCGCGCTCGCCTGACATGTCCCCCTGGATCGGACTCGTCCTGTTCGTCCTCAACCCGCTCGTGGGGGGCGTGCTGTGGCTCCTTGCGCGGATCGAGGCCCCGACGGGGATCGCCCGCGCGGCGCTCGCCGCAGTGGCGGCCCTCATCGGCCTGGAGCTCGCGCAATTGCTGGTCGAACCGGTCATCCGGGTCACGGGCGATCCGCACTTCCTGGCGGAGTTCCTGCCGATCACCCTCTTCAACTGGACCATCCTCGTTCTGCCGATCGTCGTCATCGACGTGCTGGCGATCGGGCTTGCCCTGCAGATTGCCCGCACCCCTCCCGTGTGGGACCTGTCGTTTCTCGAAGCGGGCCGGCTCGAATCGCGCCGTCGTCGGCTGTCGACGCTCGCTCTCGGCAAGGTGGTCTCGATGGCGGCCCTGCTCGGGAGCGCGCTGGGGCTGTTCTTCGTCGCGATCGCCGCCGCCCTGCCGTATGTCGTCCTCTACCTCCGGTCGCGGCAGGCGGAGCTTTTCTGGTGGCTGGCGCTCACGATCCACAATCGTCTCGATCCGGCGGCCGAACTCGCGGCGTTCGCCGAGACGCGGTGGGGCAACAACCGCCAGCGGCTCCGCGGAGCGGCCGCCTCGATCCGCAGCGGCGAGCCGGTCATCGACGCCCTCATCATGCACCGCCTGCTCGGGGGGGGAGAGATTGTCGAGCTCCGTGTCGCCGACGCGGCGGGAGCGCTGGAAGAGGGGCTCCGGAACTGTGCCGAGCGGTATTCCAGTTCGAGCGGGATTGCGTCCCTCTCGATCCGGGCCAACGGAGCGATCCTCTGGCTGTGGGCGATGACGGCCGCGATCGCCTCGGTCCTCGGTTTCCTCACGTATTCGATCCTGCCGAAGTACAAGGCGATCTTCGCCGATTTCGGGATGGAACTGCCCGAAACAACGCGACGGCTGGTCGGCTTCTCGGGCCGTTCGGCGGGCGAGATGGCGGCCATGTATCTCAGCCTGTTCGTCATTACCGGCTGGCTCGTCGTCGGCTCGGTGGTCCTCTGCGTCGGCTGGCAGAATCTCCAGTGGTCCTGGCTGCAGCAGATGTTCCCGCGCCGCGACGCGCCGGTCGTGATGCATTACCTGACGTATCTGATCCGCGCCGGCTGGCCCGCTCCGCAGGCGGTTCAGAAGGTGGCCGACGAAGCGCTCCGCGACGACCTCCGGGAGCGGCTGAACCGCGTGAACATCCATCTGGAAGCGGGGGATGACCTCGGGGTGTCCCTGGAACGTGAGGGGTATCTTCGTCCTGTCGAGGCGGCAGCCCTGGCGGCGGGGCAGCGGGCGGGACACCTGGCCTTCGCGCTCGAGTCTCTCGCGGAGAGCCTCAACCGGCAGCGGGTGTTCCGGTTCCAGGGGCTCGTCGAGATCCTCAAGCCGGTGTTCCTGCTGATCCTGGCGGCGCTGGTCGCCGTGACGGCGGTGGCGATGTTCGTCCCGATTGTCCGCATCATCGAGGGGATGGCCTGATGCGTCGCCGACATCACACGCTGTGGCTCCCCCGTCTCCCGCATCGCCGCGGCGTGTCCATCCTCGAGTTCCTGTGCGCCGCAGCGATTCTGACGGCGGTGCTCGCCATTCTGTTCCCCCTCCTGACACGGCTGGCCGCCGCGCGGAGTGCCATCCATGGACGGGAAGCGGCCGTCAGAGAACTCGGCAACATCCTCGAAGTGGCGGGGAGTGACGGGGCACTGACCCAGAGCGAGCTTGAAACGGTCGGGGCCGCGCTCGTGCAGGAGCGGCTCGCCACGCTCGACGATGTCCGGTTCACGGCGCGAGCCGCGGAAGTCGCCGGCGAAAATCCGTTCGAACGGATGCGGCCGGTCGTTCTGTCGATCTCCTGGTCGGAGGGGAAGGGGCGTCCACAGGCTGTGGAACTCACCTGCTGGGTTCCGACCGGGGAGGGGACGCCATGATTTCCGGTCCGCAGTCGAATCATTCCCACCGTGCTGCTCGTGTCGCTCGCCGCGCGGGGACGTCACTCATCGAGTGTCTCGTCTACATCTTTATGGCGGGAGCGATCGGGGTCCTCGGTTTCGAGATCCTGAACCGTCTGTTGCGGCTCGATGGAAGCGAGCGGCGGGCGCAGTCCGAGTTGCTGTTTCTCGAACGGCTGGAACGGCAGTGGCGCGACGACGCGCATCATGCGGAATCCTTTTCGCTCTCGGAGTCCGAAGCCGGGAAGCCCGACTCGGCCGTGACGCTGACAGTCGGACCACAGAGCGTCCGCTATGCCGCGGGTCCCGACGGGATCGTCACGCGAACAGCCGAGGAGAGGGGTGAACTCCGTGCCACGGAACGCTGGGAGCTCGATGCCGACGTGATTTTTCGAGCCACTCTGGACCAGCGACTTCTGTCGCTCGAACTGACTCCCTGTCCGGCGGTCCGCGAGAACCCGAGTCTCCGAGCGACGAGCGTCCCGGCGGGAGCGCAATCGAGGGGCCGCATCATCCTGGACGCCGCCGTCGGAACGGACCGTCCGAAAACGCTTCGGGAGGAGGCAAATCCATGAACCGGGCCTCTCGCACGCCGAAGACAATGTCGCCGGGCCGCTCGGGGATCGCGTTGATGATCGCGATCGTCACGGTCGTCGTCGCGACGGGGCTGATCCTGGGGCTGACCCGGCAGATGATCGCCAGGAGCCGTCAGGCCGAGCGTCGGCTCTGGACGTTGCAGGCGGAGGTGCTGGCCGACACGGTGGAAGCGAGCCTGCGGCAGACTCTCCGGTCCGACAGCGAAGTCTCGGTCGAGAGCTGGACCCCCGCGCTCCCCGGCCCGTCGGGACCTGCGGGAAAGGTCACGATCACTCGCGGCGGCTCGAGCGAACATCCGACCTTCCACATCGAAGTCCGGGTGCCGAGCGACGTCGACACTCCGGCGATCGCCATCCGCGATCTCTCCGAGTGACGCGGTCTGGGCGGATGTCCGGTCTTTCAGATCGGTTGCGGTGCGGGAGTGCCTCATGGCGCGGCCAATCCCGCAGAATCGGCGATGGACGAGGCGACAGGGGAGGGGCGTCCGCCTAAGATGCGCGATTCCCCATTCCGTCCCCTGTTCCCCTGCATCCGGCTGAGGCTGGCTGCCGCGTCGCCATGTCGGAGTCGATCGAAATCCAGCCGGTCCGGAAGCCCGTTCGCGGGTCGATCCGTCCCCCCGGCTCCAAGAGCCTGACCAACCGGGCCCTCGTCCTGGCGGCGCTCGCCCGCGGGAGGTCGCTGCTGCACGGCGTCCTCGACAGCCGGGACACGCAGGTGATGATCGAGAGCCTGCGGCGGCTCGGCCTCACGGTCGATCAGGACCTCGCGGCCCGAACGATCCGGATCGACGGCTGCGGCGGCGTGATTCCGGCGGCCGGGGCGGAACTCTATCTCGAAAACAGCGGAACCAGCATCCGGTTCCTGACGGCGATGTGCGCCCTGGGACAGGGGACGTTCCAGCTCGACGGCAATGCCCGGATGCGCGAGCGGCCGATCGCCCCCTTGGTCGAGGCGCTGGAACGGGCCGGCGTCCGGATCACCTGCGAACTCGGGACCGGTTGCCCTCCCGTGCGGATCGAAGCGGCCGGCCTCGGAGGGGGGCCGATCGCCGTCGACGGCAACTTGTCGAGCCAGTACCTGAGCGCCCTGTTGATGGCGGCTCCGGGAGCGCAGAGTGACGTGACGCTCCAGGTCCGGGGAGAACTCGTCTCCCGGCCGTACGTCGAGATGACGATTGCCAACATGCGGCAGTTCGGCGCGGAGGTGAGCGAGCCGCGGCCCAACGAGTTCGTGATCCGAGCAAAGGCCTACCAGGCGAGCGACTACGACATCGAGCCCGACGCTTCGGCGGCGAGCTACTTCTTCGGCGTTGCGGCGGTGACCGGCGGCGAAGTGACCGTCGAGGGGTTGACGAAAGACGCTCTCCAGGGGGATGTCCAGTTCGTCGAGGCCCTCAGGCAGATGGGGTGCGGAGTCGAGTACGGTCCCCGGACGATCACGGTTCGCGGCACGGAAAAACTTCGCGGCGTCGACATCGATATGAATGCGATCTCCGACACGGCACAGACGCTGGCGTGTGTCGCGCCCTTCGCCGACGGGCCGACCCGGATCCGCGGCGTCGCCCACATGCGGCTCAAGGAGACCGATCGGGTCACCGCCGTCGTGACGGAACTCCGCCGGCTGGGGCTGACGGTCGAGGAACACGAAGACGGCATGACGATCGAGCCCGGCCCGGTTCGACCGGAGACGGTCCACACGTACGACGACCATCGGATGGCGATGAGCTTCTCGCTGATCGGCCTGCGGGCCGCCGGGATCCGGATTGCCGATCCCGGCTGCACGGCGAAGACTTACCCTGAGTACTTCGTCGACCTCGATCGCCTCTGCCGGGAGGCCCGCGCCTGATGAACCGCCGACCGCATCCTCCCCGCGGGCCGGGACGGTTTCCCCGCCGTGGACCGCCGCACCTCTCGACGGGCCGCCATCTCGCCTTCGAGGCGCTCTTCGCCTTCGAGTCCCGGCGGGCGTTCGTCGGGAACATCCTGGAAGATCAGTTCCGGAAGCACGACCCGAGCGGCCAGGAACGGGCCTTCGCCACCGAGCTCGCCTGCGGCTGCGTCCGCCGGATGATCACGCTCGACCTGTTGATCGAGACCTGTGTCACCCGGCCCCGCGAGGCGATCGAGGACGGCCTCTGGACCCTGCTGCGGATGGGGGCGTACCAGCTCCTGTTCATGCCGGGGCTTGCCGCGCACGCGGCGGTCCACGAGACGGTCGAGCTGGCGAGCCTGATCGGGATGCCCCGCTGGCAGGGGATGATCAATGCCGCCCTCCGCCAGCTCCAGCGGGAGTATGTCCCCGAAGGGGGACTGGAGACCTTTACCGTCACTGACCGCAAGGCGCTGACCCCCGAGACGATGATCGTCGGGGCGGAGCCCCGCCGTGCGGACGAAGGGCCCGACACCCCGCCGCGGTACACGGCGATCCGCCTCAAGCGGGCGATCGCCGGATCGCCGCAGCACGACTGGACGCAATACCTCGCCCGGACTCAGAGTTACCCCGAGTGGCTCGTCGGCCGCTGGCGGACAGCCGGCGGAGACGACGCGGCCCTCCGGCTCGCGGTCTGGTTTAACGGCTCAGGAGGGATGTTCCTCCGCGTCAACCCGCTCCGGAGCGACCGCGACTCGCTCCTTGCCACGCTCCAGCAGCGAGGGATCGCCGCCCGGACGGCGCCGTCCGCCGTCGGGATCGAGCTCCCCGAATCGGTCCCGATCGGCGGGATGCCGGAGTTCGTCCAGGGAAAATTCACGGTCCAGGATGCCTCCGCCACGGCCGCCGGAGAACTCCTCGCGCCGAAGCCGGGGGAGCGGGTATGGGACGTCTGCGCCGCTCCCGGCGGCAAGACGACGCACCTCGCGGAGCAGATGCGGAACGAAGGCTCGATCCTGGCGACCGACATCCACTCGTTCCGCCTCAAGCTCGTCACCGACGCCTGCGAGCGCCTCGGCGTCACGAACGTCGCCATCTGCCTCATCGCGGACGATGCCCACGACGCCCCGACGGAGCTGTTCGACGCGATCCTCCTCGACGTCCCCTGCTCGAACACGGGGGTTCTCGGCAAGCGGCCCGAAGCCCGCTGGCGGATCTCCCCGAGTGATTTCCAGGAGCTCGTTCCGCTCCAGAAGCGGCTCCTGACGCTCGCCCTCTCCCGTCTGAAGCCGGGGGGGCGGATTGTCTACTCGACCTGCAGCGTCGAGCCGGAAGAGAATGCGAACGTCGTCCGGGCGGTCTTGGCGGGCGAGCCGGAGATCGAGTTCGTGACCGAGCAGTTGCACCAGCCGGGCCGACCGGGAGACGGTGGCTACCAGGCTCTGCTCCGCCGGAAAGTCACTCCGTAGGGGGGGCTGTGCCCACCACGATCGGTGCGCCGCGCGGCGTTCGGAGTCCGTGTTCCTGATTGGTGGGCAGAGCCCACCCTGCGAAGAGGGTTTGGCGCAACGAAACAGCCCCGTGCGGAGCACGGGGCTGGAGTAATTCTCGTGACTTGCGTCAGGCGGACGGTCACTTAGTAGTTGTTGTCCTTGCCCTGCTCGTGCTGCGGGCCGCGGTCGCAGTTCAGGTCGTTCTGACCGTCGCAGAAGTCTTCGCCGTCTTCGAAGCAGCTGCCTTTGACGCAGCCCTTATGGCCGCTGACACCGGCGTAGCGGAACGACTGGTTGACGCTGCCGTAGGCCGACCCGACATCTTCGAGTTCTTCGTTGATGCCCCAGGCGACTTCGGACAGGCCGACGACCATGCCGAGGACGGCGATCGTCGAGATGAGGACCAGCTCGGCCGAGATGATGAAGCCGGCTTCGTCCTTCCACAGGGTACGGGCGAGGTGAGTCATGTGAGTGTTCTCCACGGGAATCAGGTGTCTGCTGAGGCTTTCCCGGTGTGATCTCGGCACCGGAGAAGTTGTCGTCGTAAGCGATGTAAAGCAGGGGCGGTGCCAAAGGTCGTGAACATCGTTCGGAAATTGTTTACGGCTGCGGGGCCATGGAGATGTAACTCGCTGAAGGGCAGTGAGTTACCACGGGGACAAATTGAGTGATCAAGCGCTAACCCGCCGCGAGGCGCGCACCACGATCAATGATGCCCCCCGGCAACACTGCTGGCGCCACGAAGGCATCCATCGACGGAACTCCAGGTCCCGTCCGGTGTTCCTGCTGGCTGTTCCCGGTCGGCATCATGTTGCGTCCCGGCAACGCTAAAACGGTCATTAGGCGGGGCGCCCCGGGAGTTCGACGGCATCGCGAGGGCCAGCCGGGCCTCCGCGGCCGTTGAACCTCTGCGGCCGTTGAAAAGGGGGCGCGGCTGGCATTCAATGCGGTTGCCCCCCGTCTCAACTCAACCGTGAATCCGCATTCCGAACAGAGTTCACTGCCATGTCTTCATCGCAACATGCCCGTCCCGACCATCCGATCCACGACCTGATGGTCCGCCGCTGGAGCCCCTACGCCTTCAGCGACAAGCTGGTCCCCGCAGCCGATCTGCGGTCGGTGTTCGAGGCCGCCCGCTGGGCCGCCTCCTCCTACAACGAGCAGCCGTGGCGGTACATCGTCGCCACCAAGGACGATTCCGCCGCCTTCAACCGGCTGCTCGCCTGCCTTGTCGAGGCGAATCAGGAGTGGGCGAAGGACGTCCCGGTCCTCGCGATCGGCTGCACGCACCTCAAGTTCAGCCGCAACGGCAAGCCGAACGGCGTGGCGATCCACGATCTGGGGCTCGCGAGTGCCCAGCTCACGCTCGAGGCGACCTCCCGGGGGCTCGTCGTCCACCAGATGGCGGGGATCCTCCCTGACAAGGTCCGCCTTCAGTACCACGTCCCCGAGGACGTTCAGCCGCTGACGGCCCTCGCCATCGGCTACGCGGCCGATCCGGCGAACCTCCCCGAGAAGTACCGTCCCCGGGACACCACCCCCCGGTCGCGGAATCCGCTCAGCTCGTTCGTCTTCGGCAGCGACTGGGGAAGTCCGGCTCCGATCGTCTCGCCGTCGTAGCGGCGGAGGCCGGACTCACATCCGGCCCGGCGGTCTGGTAGCCTGAAGCAGTCTTTCCCGATGCCCATGCTCCTGATCCGGGACCGGATGGCATGTCCGCACCGAACGCTTCCGCAGCCCCTCCTCTGAACGACCCGACGGCGCTCGCCCGGTTCGGGCAGCTCGACTTCGTCGCGCGGCTCGTGGTCGAGGGGTACATGATCGGGCAGCACAAGAGCCCGTTTAAAGGGGCGAGCGTCGAGTTCGTCGAGCACCGCCAGTACTACCCCGGCGACGAGATCCGCCACATCGACTGGCGGGCCTACGGCAAGACCGGGAAGTACTACATCAAGGAGTACGAGGAGGAGACGAACCTCCGCTCGTACCTCCTCGTCGACGGCTCGGGGAGCATGGGGTACGCGGGAGCGACCCTCTCGAAGTTCCATTACGCCCGCCAGGTCGCGGCGGCGCTCGGCTACCTGCTCCTCTCGCAGCGGGACGCGGTCGGCCTCATGACGTTCGACACGAAGGTCCGGACCCGGATCGATCCGGCGACGCACCCGCACACCTTCCGACGGATCGCGGGGACGCTCCAGGACTGGCAGACGGGGAACGAGACGAGCCTGGCGGAGGTCTTCGCGGCGATGCTGCCGCAGATCAAACGCCGCAGCCTGCTGCTGCTGTTCAGCGACTTCTTCGACGACACCGCCAAGCTGGCCGAGGCGATCAAGCAGTTCCGCCACGCCCGGCACGAAGTGGTCCTGTTCCAGATCGTCGCCCCCGAAGAGGAAGATTTCCCGTTTGCCAAGCCGACGCTGTTCCACAGCCTCGAGCTCGACACGCACCGGGTCCTTGTCGACCCGCATCGGCTGCGGGCGATCTATCTGGAGCAGTACCGGGCCCACAATGCGGAGCTGGCCCGGATCGCGGGGGCGGCGGGGGCGGACTATCAGAAGATCGTGACGACCGAGCCCTACCACAAGGTGCTCGGGGCGTACCTCGACAGCCGGACGAAGCGGTTTTCGCGCTGACCGCTCGTTGAGAGCCTCTGTCCCGCTGACGCCTCAGTTGGCCGGCGTCTTCGGCTCAGAGGCCGGCTCGCGAAACAGAAGCTGCGCGAAGTGGTAGAGGTCGCTCTTCCAGACTTGGAAATCGTGCCCGCCGCCGGGAATGACGTTGTAGCGATGAGGAACCTGCTTCTCGTCGAGCATCGCATGCACCCCCTGGCTGATCCGGAACAGGCCGTCCTTGTCGCCGCAGGAGACGTACAGGAGCCGGAGCCGGCGGGCTGCCTCGGCAGGATCGGCGATGAGTTCGGACGGGCGTTTGGTGTTGGGCGCCGAGGAAAACCCGCCGACCGACGCAAACGTGTCGAGGTGGCTGAGCCCGAAGTTCAGCGATTGCCCGCCCCCCATCGACAGCCCGGCCAGGGCGCGGGATTCCCGATTCGCCTGGACGGAGTAGGTCTTCTCGACGAACGGGATCAGGTCGACGAGCAGGTCCTGTTCGAACGTGGCAAACGCCGGCGACTGCTTCGGGATCGGATCGCGGGCCGTCACGTCCTTGGCCGCCCGGCCGTTCGGCAGGACGACGACCATCGGCACCGCTTTCCGATCGGCGATGAGGTTGTCGAGGATCGCATCCGGGACACCGTTTCGAGCCCATTCATTCTCGTCCCCGCCGATTCCGTGCAAGAGATACAGCACAGGGTATTTCCGGTCGGCCGAGTAGCCGGACGGGGTATAGACCCGCGCCTTCCGCTTGATGCCGACTGTGGTCGAGTCGTACTCGACCATTTCGAGCCGACCGTGCTCGATCCCCTCCCGCCGCGTGTCAAACCCGGACGGCGGAGCGGGAAAGTCTCCGTCGTCCGCGGAGGCGGGGAGAGCCTGGATCGCCAGGGTCAGCAGGAGGCAGGCGGCATGCGCCGGAGAGCGGAGGCTCATGAGCGGTCCTTTCGGGGAGTGGAGTGAAGTCGGGATCAAGTGACTGGTTCCAGCGGACTCGGGCCAAGCACACCGGCGACGCGGGCCAGAAGTCGGACCAGCGTTTCCGCCTCGCCCGGCTCGAGTGAGTCGAACATCTCCGTCCGGATCGGCTCACCCGCGGCCCACAGCTGTCGGAACTTCCGCCGTCCGGCCGCGGTCAGGGCGACGGTCCGGGCCCGGGCGTCAGTCGGGTGCGGTTCCCGCCGGACCAGCCCCTGCCGTTCGAGAAGGACCAGCATCGCCCTCACGGTGCTCGGGTCGGAGGGCATCCGCCGCGCCAGATCCCGCTGCGTGAGCGCTTCTCCTCCTCGGGCGAGTGTCGCGAGCAGGACGAACTGGTCGGCGGTGACTCCGAGGGGAGCAAAGCTCGCATCGGACCGCCGATGCAGCGCCAGGTAGGCCGCACGGAGTGCGAGCGGAAGTTCGATCTTGGCCGTCATCGTTCGCTCGAGCAGGAATCATGCGTATACGCACGAATAGAAAGTTACCGAGCGGAACAGAGTCCGTGCAAGGATCACGGGGGAGACAGCCCCGGGCGATCAACCGGGCCGGTGAGGCTCGAAGCTCGTTCGCCGCTGCTGGAGGGCGATCTGCTGCGCGTCGCGGGCCTCTTCGTACAGCAACTGCTGCGAACGGACCGCTTCCGTCCCGGTCGGCTTGATCCGGCGGTAGACCCCGGCCGCCGTCAGCTTCCGCGCCTTCACGGTGTCCGAGAAACAGACCTCGAGAATGTGCGTCAGCCGCTCGCGGCACCGCGGGTCTTCGACGGGAACGAGCAGTTCCAGCCGCCGGTCGAGGTTTCGCGGCATCCAGTCGGCGCTCGAAATGAAGACCCGGTCGTCGCCGCCGTGGTGGAAGTAGAGGATCCGGGCATGCTCGAGGAACCGGTCGATGACGCTCACGACCTCGATGTTTTCGCTGAGCCCTTTGACCCCCGGACGAAGGCAGCAGACGCCGCGGACGTTCAGCTTGATCTGCACCCCCGCCTGCGAGGCCTCGTACAGGGCGTCGATCAGGATCGGGTCGACCAGGGCATTGACCTTGATCCAGATCCGCCCCGCGCGGCCTTCCTTACAGAAGTCGGTCTCCGCCCGGATCATCTCGAGCAGCTTGTCCCGCAGGCCGAGCGGCGCGGCTGCGATCTTGTGGTACCGCTGCGGCTGCGAGTAGCCGGTCACGGCGTTGAAGAACGCGACCGCATCGGCCCCGAAGTCGGGGTTGCAGGTGAACAGGCTGACGTCGCTGTAGACCCGCGCCGTCTGCTCGTTGTAGTTGCCGGTCGCGAAGTGGACGTACCGCTGGATCCCCTGCGGCTCGCGGCGGACGACGATGCAGATCTTGGCGTGGGTCTTGAGCCCTTTGACCCCGTAGATCACCTGGGCCCCGGCGTGCTCGAGCTGCCGGGCCCATTCGATGTTGCGGGCCTCGTCGAAGCGGGCTTTCAGCTCGACGATCGCTGTGACGTTCTTCCCCCGCTCGGCGGCCCGCATCAGGGCCGCGACGATCGGGCTGTCCCGGCTGGTCCGGTAGAGGGTCTGCTTGATGGCGAGGACGTCCGGATCGTCCGCTGCCTGGTCGATCATCTGGACAACCGGGTCGAAGCTCTCGTACGGGTGATAGAGGAGCACGTCCTGCGCGGAGACGACTTCGAAGATCGAGGTTCCCGGCGGAAAGTCGGGAGACGACAGCGGCGGCCAGGACTCGACCTTGAGGTGATCGAACCCGGGACGCTCGCTGAGCCGGAAGAAAGCGGACAGGTCGAGCGGGCCTTTCGAGGGGTAGATCGACTCGGGCTCGACCTCGAGGACCTGCCGCAGAAACAGCAGTAGTTCGGCGCTCGCGTTCTCGATGATCTCGAGCCGGACGTAATCGCCGTGGCGGCGGGCGTCGAGGACGTTCGACATCTCCTCCATCAGGTCTTCGGCGGAATCCTCCCGGACGCTCATGTCGGCGTTGCGGGTGATCCGGAATGGGATCGCCTCGAGGATCGTTTCCCCGGCGAAGAACTCGTTGACGTAGAGGCCGATCGCGTCTTCCAGCAGCAGGAACGCGAAGCCGGACTCGGAGGGGAGGCCGATGATCCGGGGGAGCGCCCCCCGCAGGGGGATGATCCCGAACCGGAACTGGTGCGGCTCGGATCCTTCGTCGGGATTGAGCCGGACGCAGATGTTGAGCCCCTGGCTCGAGAGGAGCGGAAACTCCTCGTCGGCGCTGACGGCGATCGGCGTCAGGACGGAGAAGATCTCATCCTCGAAGAGCTGCCGGAGGACCCGCTTCTGGGCGGCGGAGAGTTCGGTGGGGCGGAGGCGGCGGAGACCGGTGGCTGCGAGCTGGGGTTCCAGTTCATCGCGGTAGACGCGGTACTGTTCCTCGGTCATCTGCCGGACGCGGCGGCGGATGGCGGTGAGCTGCTGTTCGGGGGTGAGGCCGGCGGCGTCGGCCCGGGTGACGTGCTGCCGTTCGAGGGTGAGGAGGCCGCCGACGCGGACTCGGAAGAATTCGTCAAGATTGGCCGCGCTGATCGCGAGGAACTTCAGACGTTCGAGCAGGGGGATCGAAGTGTCAGCCGCCTCTTCGAGGACGCGCTGGTTGAAGTCGAGCCAGCTCAGCTCGCGGTTCAGGTAGTTCGTTTTCTGCCGGGACATGAGTACTCAACAGGATGCGGCGGATCGGGCATTCGATTCTAGGGGGCCTGCCGGGGGGACGCAGCGCCGCAAGTTAAGACGGCCGGCTCCCGTCCGGACGCCGGCCCCCCGCGCCCGCCCGGGAGCGACCGCAGAATCCGTGCCACCTCCTCGATCCGGCCCTCGATCAAGGCGGGGTGCATCGGGAGATAAAGGAGCGAGCGATGCCACTCCGTCGCCAGAGGCGTGGTCCACGCCGGATGGGAGGCCGGAGGAGCAATCACCCGCAACTGCGAGCCGCGGCCTGTGGCGTCATAGCCCGCCTCGAGCAGCCGGGCGCGGCCGAGCTCGGGATCGGGGAGAGAGACCGGGAAGACCCAGGGGGCGGGGAATGCGGCGCCACTGCCGAGGAGCATCTCCGGGGGAAGATGCGTTCGATACTGATGCGCGATCCGGATCCGGTCGTCGCGCCAGGTGGTGTCCCGATCCCGCAGCCGCTCGCGGAGCAGCCGCAGCAGCGCGGCGGAGGGACGTCCTGCGAGCTGGGGGATCAGGTCTCCCGCAGGAAAGCCGCGAAGCAGTCGGGAAATGACCGCGTCGTGGTCGCGACCGGTCCACCGGGCGAGTGCCGTCAGGACCGAATACACCCCGCGCGTCCCGAGGGCCTGGAGGATCAGGAACTTCGCGATCCGTTTCGCGAAGCGGGCATTCGACCGGCGGGGCCAGCCTGCTTCGATCTCCTGGCACCGGGCGAGTCGATCCGGATCGCGGAGGCTCAGGATCCCTCCGGCGAGGGCGGTCCGCGTCTTGATCGGACCGAAGCTGAAGAAGGCGGCATCCGCGGCTGGGTGGCCGCGGTATCCGTCAATGGCGTACGCCTGGGCCGCATCTTCCCACAGCTCGAGTCCGCGTTCTCTCACGAGCCCCGCCAGTGCGCCGAGCGGCGCGCGGCTGCCGAAGAGCTGCGCGACGAGAACGGCGCGGGTCCTGGGAGTGATCCGTGCCGCCACCGCTTCGCACGTCGGCGTGAGTGTGTGCCGGTCGACATCGACCGGCACGACGACGAGCCCGTGCGACTCGAGAACCCGGACCATGTCCGGCAGATTCACGGCGGAGGCGAGGACCTCTGTGCCGGGGGGCCACCGGAGTGCCGAAAGCAGCAGATGCAGCCCGCTCCGGACGGAAAGGCAGGTGTGAACGTACCGCCCCGGATCCCATTCGGCGGCAATCATTGTGGAAAGGACTTCCGGATCTCCCGGCCGGACGGAGTGCAACAGCCCCCGCACGAGTTGAGATGGTCCCACGTCCAGAATGCCGCGTGGAATCATGTGGCCCTCCTCGTCGGACACTCGACCGCCAGGCGATTTGAGAGGGCGGCTGCCCTTCGACGCCGGACTGGCTGCGGCTCCGTCCGTGGAGATTCTACCCGCGTCACCAGTTCGCGGTTGTCATGCCCTCTGCGGAAAACGCGACTTCTCCGCGAAACTCCAGCGGAGAGCGGGCGGCGTCGGGATCGGCGATCCGGAGGGCGAGGTTCCGGTCCGCGAGCTGGCGGTAGCCGATGTAGCTCGTCGTCAGGCGAGGGTTGATCTCGATCAGGACGGGAGAGGCCCCGGCCCCGTCCGGCAGCAGGACATCGAACCCGACCCAGCCGGAGAGTTCCGGCAACGCGTGGATCACCGATGTGACGAGCGCCCGGATGGAGGCTTCGTCGAGGTCCGGCGCCGGCAGACGGCCTCCCTGATACGTCAGTCGTCCGTCGCGCGAGAGTCGCTGCTCACCGATCGGAAGCAGGTCGAAGTCGTCCGGTGTCCGGACGATTGCAGCGATCGAGACCGCACGCCCTGCGAGGAAGGGCTGCACGATCAGTTCGCCCGGCCAGGGAGAGCGGGCGAGTTCCTGCTTCAGAGCCGACCAGGAGATCCCGGCACGCCGCCCGGCCTCGCCGTCGGTCGAAATTCCCTCGACAACGAACGTGGACTGCGAGCCCGCTCCGTCACGCGGCTTGACGACGATCGGCCAGGGAATTCGAGCTTCGCCGATGCGAACTCCGTCTTCCGCAGCGATGGCCTCCTCCGCCCACAGACAGGTCGTTGGGGTCGGGATCCCGCGTTCAGCGAGCCAGGCCGCGAGCCGGAGCTTGTCGGCACAAAGGTCGATCGCTTCATGAGAGCAGTTCAGCCGCCGGCCCCCGGCGGGGACGAGCTCTCGAACCCGATCACGCAACATCCCCCTGGTTTCGGGGGCGATGATCCAGGTGGCATCCGCGGTCGCCGCGAGTTCCCGCGCGACTGCCAACTCTTCGTCAGGGGTGGCAACCACCCGCGCGATGGCGTTCGCCGGCCACGCGGGGGGCGAAAGCCGCGCGTCCCACGTCGTCAGGATCTCGACATCCGGCCCGCGAGCCAGATCCTCGACGACCGCGAGGAGCATGCACCGTCCCTCGGCCGCGAGGGAGGGGGGGAGTGTCAGCTCCGGCCACCCTCCACCGCACACCGATTCCGAGACGAAGTGACGCACGACACCCATCCGCGGCCAGAGTCCGTAGAGGCTACCGAGCCGCCTTGGTCAGAGTCTTGACCCGGCAGACATACATGTCGGCGCAGAGGAACAGGGTCTTGCCGTCCGCTCCACCGAACTTGCAGTTGGCCGTATTCTGACCGGTGCTCAGGCGGCCGATCCGCTTGCCGTCCGGAGTCAGGATCGAGACCCCTCCCGGGGCCGTCGCCCAGAGATTCCCATGTTCGTCGACGGCGAGGCCGTCCGGCAGCCCCGGAAGACCCTTCTTGAAGTCGGCCGTGAAGTCGTAGACCAGCTTGCTCTCACCGAGGGTTCCGTCGGCCTTCACCGGGAACGACTTGATGACGGCCGCCTCGGGGTCGGACTGGGCGACGTACAGGGTCTTCTCGTCAGGCGAGAACGCGATCCCGTTCGGGCGGGTCATTTCCTTGGTCAGGAGCGTGACCTTCCCGTCCTTCGCGACCCGGAAGACGCCGCAGTAGTCCATCTCCCGCGAGGGGTCGTCCGCCTGCTTCGGCAGGCCGTACGGGGGATCGGTGAAGTACAGGTCGCCGTTCGAGTGGAACGTCGCGTCGTTGGGGCTGTTGAGCCGCTTCCCCTCATAGTTGTCGACCAGCGTCCGCTTTCCGCCGCCGGTCGTCACCACCGAGACCCGGCGGTCGCCGTGTTCGCAGCAGACGAGCTGTCCCTTGGGATCGAGAATCAGGCCGTTCGAACCCGGCTCGCCGCTGTAGTCGCCGACACCGGTGTAGCCGGCGGGCTTGAGCCACAGGCTGACCCCTTTTCCTTCCACCCACTTCATGATCGAGTTGCGGGGGATGTCGGAGAACAGGAGGTAGCCCGGTTCCTTATCCTTCCCCGGGATCCAGAACGGTCCTTCGGACCATTCGAAGCCCGAGCAGAGGACTTCGATCTTGGCATCCTTCGGGAGCAGCTTGTCGACCGCGGCCTCCTGCCGGATCACTTCGCCGAGGACGGGAAAGTTGAGCGTATCCTGCGCCCGCGCGGACGAGATCGAACAGACCGCTGCGGAGACGACCAGCATCCAGAACCGCCATCGCACCATGGAGCACCTCACGGATTGAGAATCGACGCGGCTCCTCTGCACCGATTCGTGAGAGGAGTTCCGGGACACTACCGGGCTCTCGGAAGCGGTTCAAGCGCCCCCGACTGCATCCCCTGGATGTCCGGGGCCTCGGAGCGAGTGGTCCGGACGACGCGTGATGGCAGCGAGCCTTGGCAGAGCGTAAGCTCGCCGGCGTGGAACGACTCCTCCGCGACGACGAACACACCTCGCTTGAGATCTCGCTCATGTCCCTCCGTGGCACGCTGTTCCCGATGACAATGAGCCGTCGCGTGATGGTCCTGGCGGCCGCGAGTCTGCTGGCGGGATGCGGGCAACCTGCTCCGCCGCCGGCGGCGGACAAGTCGGTGACCGGCGCTGCGCCGACGACCTCCGAGCCCCCGAGCGAGCTGACACTGGAGCCAGGCTTTCAGTGGATCGCGTTCGCGGAGTGCTCGCAGTTCCCCGAAGACGCCGGGAACTGGTCCTCCTCAGGTGAGCGGGCGTTCGAGACGACCGGCAAGCCGAAGAGCTATTTCTACACGACCAAGGATTACGGCAACTTCACCCTGCGGTACGACTACCGCTTCCCGACGCCGCCGAAGGATCCCGCCAAGGCTCCCCAGGCCAACACCGGCGTGCTGCTCTTTATCCAGCCGCCGCATGCCGTCTGGCCGAAGGCGCTCGAGATCCAGGGGAAGTGGGCCGAGATCGGCGCAATCCGCCCCAACGGCGGAGCGGCGGAGGTGCCGGTGCAGGAAGTCGCGGGCGTCCGGGAAGCGGCCCGCCGACCGGTCGGGGAGTGGAATTCTCTGGACGTCGCCGCCAAGGAAGGAAAGCTGACTGTCAGCCTGAACGGGGAGAAATTGCTGGAAACGACCGGCGGCAACGAACTCCGGAATGGCCTGATCGGCTTCCAGGCGGAAGGGCAGGCGGTCGAGTTCCGGAACGTCCGGATTCGGGTCGATCCATAGCAGGCTGTTTTGGCCACCGCCGCGGTTCTCCAGCCTCCGCCACCGGAAAGGTCGCCGCAGCTTCCGCAGGCTGGATGATCCGTACCATGCATCCTCTCCACAGCGCCGGGACTTTCCGCGCCTGAGCCGCGCCAAGTTCCGGTTGCCGTCTGCCGATTCCCAGAGAGGACCGATCTTCTCAGCACCCCTCGCCGGGTTTCGACCCGCCGATGTTGCCGGAGGACCGGCCTTTCTCACCGCCACGGACTTCGGCTGACGTTCTCCATGTCCCATTCCGTCGACACGCCACTCTCGCGCTCGCGGGGAGGGGCATGGATCCTGGTCGCCCTCGCGTTTGTGGTTCCGATCGCCTGGCCAGCGGTCCGCAAGCTGCGGATCGACCACAGCCCGACGCGGGAGCTGCCGGCGAGCGCGCCGCAGATCGCCGAACTCCGGGCGCTTCAGGCCCGGTTCCCCGCTGGCGAGTCGATCCTCGTCGGCTGGGACAACGCGAACCTCCAGGACCTCCGGATTCCGCTGCTGCAGCGGCGGCTGCTCGGGGCGGTTTCGGAAGACGGCATCCGTCGCGGTGGATCAGCGTATGTTGAGTCGGTGGCGACGCCGCACGAGCAGTTGAAGCAGATGACCGACCGCGGCCTGGCGGCCGACGTGGCGGTGACCAACCTGACCGGATCGCTGATCGGCCGGGGAGCGCTCCACGTCACCCTGACCGAAGAAGGTCGGGCCAGCCGGGACCAGACGGTCCAGCAGATCACGCAGGCGGTCGCGAAGCAGACCGGCCTCGCGCTGCGGGTTGCTCCCCGGACGATTGCATTCTTCCCCGAAGAAGGGGACGCACTGTTCGAAGGGCTCGCGGTCGATCTCCCGAAAGAAATCGCCGCGGCGACCGACCTCTCGGACTCGCACGACCTCGAGTTGACGTGGGACCGCTTCCATTCGAGTGACAATCAGCAGGCGGTCCAGAAGATCGTCCTGGGCTCGGTCGGCTTTGCGACCGCGGCGTTCCCCGATGGGGTGCCGCTGGTCAAGGCTGCCGAGCTGCATGCCGGCCTGCCGGTCGCCCTCGAGGTCCGGCTCTCTTCCGCCGGACGGATCGATCGCCGGGCGGCGCTCGCGGAAATCCGCCGGCTGGCAGTCGAGAGCCGGGTGCCGTCTGAGCAACTGCTCCTGACCGGCAACCTCGTCGAAGCGGCGGGACTCGATCAGAGCTTCGTGGCCGCCGCGGCGAGCCCCTATGGCAACGCATCCCTGCAGGCGATTCTCGCCCTGGGAGCGATCCTCGGCGTCCTGGCGATCGGCCTCCGCAGCCCGGTTCGGGCGGGGCTGGTCCTCGGCCTGACCGCGGGAACGGGACTGGTCGTGCTCGGCGGGTTCGCACTCGCCGGCATCCCCGTCACCCTCCTGACCGCGTCCGCGGTCGTAATCGGCAGCCTCCCGTCGCTGGCGCTTCTGACCGGGCTCGTCGCGCCGACTTCGATCCCCGGATCACTGACCCGCGCCGCCCGGATCGCCTCCGTCATGACGATCGTGGCGGGAGCGGCGATGGCCGCGGTCCCGTCGATCGCGCTCCGGACGGTCGGAATCTCGATCGCCCTGTTCTCGCTCATGACGCTCGCCATCGCCGAATCGCCAATCCTGGGCTGGCTGCGGCGGGGGATTGCGACCCCCTCGTCCCAGCACGACAGTGACTGGGGGCTGCTGCTGACCCGCCGGGGACGGTGGATCGGTGCGGCCGGCCTGCTCGCGCTGCTGATCGCCTGCAGCGGACTCACCCAACTGAATCTTGACCAGGAAACCGCCGGGCCGCTTCGTGCGGCCTCCGGCTTCGCGGCCCAGTCCCGCAAGGCGAACGATACGCTCGCGGGGACGAGCGCTCTCGAGGCGATTGTCCGCTTCGAGCCCTCGGCCCAGAGCCGGATGCGGTTCGCCGATCGCCTCGAACTCGTCCGGTCGATCGAAGCCGACGTGCGGCAGGTCTCGGGCGTCACCGGCGCGATCTCGCTCGCCTCGTTCCAGCCCTCGAAGACCTCGCCGGCGATCGATGCCTCCCCGCGGGAACGCGTGGCGTTCAATCGCTACTCCAAGTCCCTGGAAGAGGAATTCCGCAAGGGGACCGACAGCTCGAAGTCGCTCCTCTCGTTCGGCGTCGCCGCGACGTCGGGAAGTCCCTCCGCCGGGACGCCGGAACTCTGGAAGGTCCGGCTGAGCGTCGACACTGCCGCGGACCTCAACGTGGTCATGGGGGATCTGACGGCCCGGATTCCGCGGCACACGCGGATCGAGCCCGGCGTCGATCACGTCGTGGTCGGTGGCCCGCTGGTCCATGCGACCGCCTCCACGGCGACCCGTCAGTCCCTCCTGATCATGCTGGCGGCGTCCCTCGCGATGGCGACCGCGGTCTCCAGCCTCCTGCTGGCTGATCTGTTCGCCGGTCTGGCGATCGTTCTTCCGAGTTTCCTTGCTCAGGCGGCGGTGGTCGGCGTCGAGGCGTGGTTCGGCCGGTCGATCGATCCGGTTGAAGCGGCGACAGCGCTCGGACTCGCGCTCCTGGGGACCTCGACGGCTCTGATGATCGTCGCGGCGGCCCGGCAGCGGATCCTCGCCGGACAGGACGCCAAGGCGGCCCTGGCCGATGCCCTGTCGGAATCGACCTCCAGCATCGCCGTGGCGGCGGTCGCTGTCGCGGCGACGGCCATGGGGGGAATCCTGACGTCGTTCCTCGAGACGACCGCTTACCTGCTGGCCGCAGGGCTCGCGACCAGTCTCCTCAGCACGCTGCTGATCGTTCCGGCGCTCGTCGTCGGTCGGTTGGTGCGGGCTTCCGCTTCTCTGTCCGAGAACAGCGGGAACGGCGATTCGGCGATCACCCAGGCGGTCCATCCGCTCCGCCGCTCGGCGTGAGACGGAGTCTCCTGGTGTCTGAGCGTGAAGCTGGGACTCTGCCACGAGGCCGGTCCCGGCGACGACATCGCTACCTGAGGTTCTATCCCGGCAGTCCGAAGACGCGGCGGGCGTTCGCGGTCGTGAGCGTGGAAATCCCCTCGAGATCGAGGCCGCGCGATTCGCCGAGCGCCTTCGCGGTGAATTTGACGAACGAAGGCTCGTTCCGCTTTCCCCGGTTCGGCAGGGGGGCGAGGTAGGGGCAGTCGGTCTCGACCAGGATACGGTCGTCCGGGACCGTCGCTGAAAGGGCCCGGAGCTCTTCGTTCTTCTTGTAGGTCAGCATCCCGGAGAACGAGAGCGACATCCCCCAATCGAGACATTTTCGGGCGGCGTCCGCGGTGCCGCAGAACGAATGCATGAGTCCGGGCAGCGGGCCGCGGGACATCTCATCCGCGAGGATCTCGAGCACTTCCGTCTCGGCCTCGCGGCAATGGATGATGAATGGCTTGCCGGTGGCCCGCGTCAGCGCAAGGTGCCGTCGAAAGTAGTCGACCTGGACTTCGAGCGGAGTGTGGTCCCAGTACCGGTCGAGCCCGGTCTCGCCGATCCCGACGACGCGGGGATGCCGGGCGAATGCCTCGATCTGCTCCCAGTCGTGCGGGGCAGCCTGCGCGGCGTAGTTCGGGTGAATCCCGACGGCGGCCCACACCATCGGAAACCGCTCCGCCAGCGCAATCGCCGCGCGGCACGACTCGACGGTGATCCCGATCGTCACGATCGCGACCAGCCCCGCTTTCTTAGCGCGGCCGACGACCGCGTCGAGCTCCTGTTCGAACGCCTGCTCGTCGAGATGGGCGTGGGTGTCGATCAACTCCATGCGAACACTCTGTCTTCCTTCAGTGGCATCTGTCGAAGCCGCAACGATATCCGATTCCCGTCTGCCGCCGAGCCTCGAGCGAACGAATGGGGCTCTGGGCTACCGACTCCTGTCGCTCTTCGGCTCCCGATACTCGAGCTTCCATCCCGGTTCAGTCAGGGGGGGCTCGCGAGAGGGCTCGACGAGCGGCCCATAAAGCTCCGGCCGCCGGGCGCGGAGGTATCGTCGTCCGGACGAGAGGTCGAGCTTTTCCCGCGTGCAGAGACCGACACAGAAGTCGTCTCCGAGTTCATGGCATTCGGTCAGGACCTCGCCGAACGGGTCGAGAATCATCGCGTTCCCGTTCCGGACCTGGCCGTACTCGATCCCGATCGGATTCGTGAAGACGGCATAGATCCCGTTCTCCCATGCCCGGGCTGGCAGCCACCGCATGAGCCAGCCCCGTCCCTTGGGGCCGTTCAGTTCCAGTCGAAGCGGGACCGGATCTTCGTGTCGTCTCGCCCAGAGCGAAGGGTCCACCGTCCCCCGGCCCGGCATCACCGACGGCAGGCAGCCGGTGACGTGCGGCATGAAAACGATCTCTGCTCCGAGGAGTGCCGTGCAGCGGACGTTCTCGGGGAGGTTGTTGTCGTAACAGATCAGGATTCCGCACTTCCAGCCGTCGATTTCGAAGAGGGTGTAGCTTTCTCCGGGGGTCAGGTGCGGATTGACGAACGTGTGCAGCTTGCGGTGGCGGGCGACGAGGCCGGTCCGGTCGACGCAGACATAGGAGTTGTAGACCCGCTCTCCTTCACGCTCGAACAGCCCCGCCAGAAGGATCACCCCGAACTCGCGGGCGATCGCGATCAGCGTCCGGAGACTCGGCCCGTCCGGGATCGGCTCAGCCAGCTCCAGCATCTGCTCACGCGAGAACCGCTGTACAAAGGAGTAGCCCGAGATCGAGCACTCGTGAAACGACACGACCTCAGCGCCGCGCTCCACGGCGGCACGGGTCAGCGTCCGGATCCGATCAAGATTCCCGGTCGTGTCTCCATCCCTCGGTTCGAACTGAACGGCGGCAATCCGGAGCGGGTTCATCGCGGCTCACTTCTTATATCCGGGATGGAGCGAAGGATGGGGCGGACGACATCCTGACGCCCGCTCTCGACAGGCGGAAGAGTCGGACGCATCGGGATCGGCCGCTGGGTTGCCGGGGCCGCTCGGAGAACATCGCCAGATTCACCGCTCAACGTCGCTTGACGCTCCTGCGGGATCGTTCATAATCCCCTCACGCCCAGCGGGTTTCCGCTGTCGGCGGGTGTAGCTCAGTTGGTAGAGCACCACGTTGCCATCGTGGTTGTCGAGGGTTCGAATCCCTTCACCCGCTCTAGGTTTTGTCTGTGGATCCGGCGTTTGGTGCCTGTCTGCAGCCTCGATTTTCCGTCGGCCATTGACTGCGATCCGCGGTCATTGGCCTTAGTTCTTTGAAGGGACCACCAGTGGCGGATTCCACGAGCACGCCCGTCGCCGAAGAGCAGACACCGGCCGAAGTCGCCCAGCCGAAGCTCAAGCTGAAGATCGACGTCAAGGACACCGGGCCCTGCAAGAAGCACATCCGCGTCACGGTCGAGCGGAACTCCATCGACGACGTCGAAGAGAAGCTCCTCGCCGATTACGTCGCCCGGGCTGAAGTCCCCGGTTTCCGCCAGGGTCGCGTTCCGGAATCGCTCGTCCGCCGCCGCTTCAAGAAGGAACTCTCCGAGCAGCTCAAGCAGCAGGTGCTGATGCAGAGCCTCGAGCAGCTCGCCGAAGACTCGAAGCTCGATCCGATCAACGAACCCAACCTCGACCTCGAGTCGATCGACATCCCGGAAGAAGGGGATTTCGAGTACGAGTTCGACATCGAAGTCCGCCCGTCGTTCGATCTCCCGACCTACAAGGGACTTAAGATCGAGCGGCCGATCCACGAAGTCTCGGACGCCGAAGTCAACGCCTACCTGAACCGCTACCTCGAGCAATATGCGACGCTCGAGCCGGTGGAAGGGGCCGCCGAGGCGGACGACTACGTCACCGTCGACGTGACGTTCTCCCACAAGGGCCAGCAGATCAACGAGTTCAGCGCGGAATCGCTCCGCGTCCGCCCGACGCTGCAGTTCCCGGACGCCGAGCTCGCCGGCTTCGACAAGCTGATGATCGGGGCCAAGGAAGGGGACACCCGCGAGGCCCAGTTCAAGATTTCGAGCGAAGCGGCGGACATCAACCTCCGCGGCGAATCGATCGACGCCAAGTTCCAGGTCCTCTCGGTCAAGCGGGCCAGCCTCCCGGCGATCGACGAAGAGATTCTGGCTCGCCTCGGATCCGAGTCGGAAGAGCAGCTCCGCGGTCAGGTCAAGACGACGCTCGAGCGGCAGGTCAAGTACGAGCAGCGGCAGGCGACCCGCCGCCAGGTGCTTCAGCAGATCACCGAATCGGCCAAGTGGGAACTGCCGGAAGACCTCGTCTCGCGGCAGGTCGAGAACGCGATGAATCGCGAAATCCTCGAGATGCAGCAGGCGGGCTTCACCACCCGCGAAATCGCTGCCCGCGAGAACCAGCTCCGCCAGAAGTCGCTGACGACGACCCGTCAGAACCTCAAGGAGCACTTCATTCTCGACCGGGTCGCGACCGACGAGAACATCGACGTCTCCCGCGAAGAGCTCGAAAACGAGATCTTCATGATGGCTTGGCAGTCGGGTGAAAACCCGCGCCGCCTCCGGTCGCGGATGATCAAGAACGGCCTGATCGAGAACCTCCACGCCCAGATCCGCGAACGGAAGGCGGTCGACGTGGTCCTCGACAACGCCCAGTTCACCGACGTGGCGATGAAGCCTCCGTTCGACGTCAGCATCGAGCCGGTCGACCGCTCGGTCTGCCCGTCGATCAAGGACGTTTCGGCAAAAGAGGCCGAAGCCGAGTAATTCTTCAGATCGCCTCAAGTTTCCCGAGGACCGCCGTTCAAAACGGCGGTCCTTTTTCGTTTCGAGAGGGTGTTTGGTTGCAGGGACTGGGAAGACTCTTCCGATGACAACGACTGTTCCGGTGCGCTTATGGCGTGCAGCCAGCACACTGTCCGGGGGGACACATCGGAACACGAGTCCATTCCACCACTCCGTTCGGAGTGCGGTACCCCATGTCCCCCACCATGAAACGAACTGCTCAATCGGGTCGCACCCTTCGTGCCTGCCTGGTGATCTGGTACCTCCTGGCGATGTTCGAGACATCGGCCCAGGCGATCGATCCCCAGCGGTGGCAGCGGGTCGGAGCGAAGCCCGCGGACGAGAAGCCGGTCGATCCGTCGCGGCAGCTCCCGGCGGGCGTCCAGACCGCAGCCAAACCGTTCGGCAAGGCCCAGATCGCCAAATCGCCGGACGGCGGGACCGCGACGCCGTCGGTCAACGAAAACGACAAGACCGTCCGCCTGTATTACGTCAGCAAGACGTGGGCGGACATTCTCCAGGATGTCGCCACGAAAACCGGCTCGACGCTCGTGATGCACGACGCTCCCCCGGGCCGCTGGTCGCACCAGGGGATCGAGAAGCTGAGCCGGGCTGATGCGGTCACGGTCCTCAACCGCGAACTCGAGCCGATCGGTTACCGGATTCTGGCCAAAGGGGATTTCCTGACGGTGATCGAGATGCGGCGGGCCCGCACCGACTACCGCCGGCCGATGTACCCGCCGGACCGTTCGCAGGGGGCCGCTCAGGTCGCCGCCAGGACTCCCGTCGAGGCGACGCCGGCTCGCGAACGGAAGTTCGACACGATTACTCCCCGTCCCGCGTCGTCCGGTATCGCCCAGGCCGGCGGCACGGACGCCCGGAACCGCAACATCCGTCCCGCGCAGTTCACCTCGGAAGAGGAAGCGACCGCGGATGGAATTCAGCTCGCTCAGGTGACGCAGCCGGCCCCGGCACAAGCCCAGCCCGCTCCCGCGGCACAGCCCGAACCGGAAGCCGCTCACCCGATGGAAGATCAGACGGTCTCCATCACCCCCAAGAAGCGGCTGGCGGTCGATCTCGCCAAGCAGCTCTTCAAAGCCTTCGAGAGCCGGGCGGAACTCGTGAAAGCCGGGCCTCAGGGGCTGCCTGCCTTCCGGGTGTTCCATCCCGCTCCCAAAGAAGACATGACCCCGGGGGCCCGCGGTCCGCAGTGGTTCGTGATGGAGATTGATCCGGACCGCAACACGTTGTGGGTCCACGGCGACGCCCGCGCGGTCAAGAGCCTGCCGGTCCTCGTCGAACGCCTCGACCAGACCGCCGCTCCGCAGGGAGAGGCGACCAAGGTCATGGCGGGCGAAGGACAGCTGAAGGGGGTTGCCGACCAGCTCAAGCCGGAGCTGGACAAACTGCTCGAAGCCCGGCAGCAGGGGGCGGCCCCGCAAGCCGCGCAGACGCACCCGCTCGATCCGAACGCTCCGGCTGTGCAGCCTGCCCCGCAGGCGCCGGGAGAGCTCCCGGCCGCAAATCCCCGCGATCTCCAGTCTCTCTTGGGGAACCTCAAGGGAGAGGTTGTCGTCGAGTCGCTCGGCGACCTGGACGTCCTGATCATCCGCGGCGGCGAGAAAGACGTCGATGCGGTCATGAACGTCATCAAGGCGATCGAACGGGTTGCCCAGGGGACCTCGCCGGGGATCCACCTGGCACTCCTGAACCATGTCGACTCCGAGTCGCTGGCCGCCCTTCTGACCGAGGTCTACGAACAGCTCAAGACGCTCAAGGAGCAGACCACCTCCAGTGCTCAAAAGGGGAAATCGGTCAGCGTGGTGGCGGTCAGCAAGCCGAATGCGGTGCTGGTCCTCGCCCCTCCCGCGCTGCTCGACGGGGTGCTGCAGCTCATCGATGAACTCGACCAGCCGGTCGATCCCGCGACCGAAGTCGAGATCTTCCGGCTCAAGCACGCCATCGCGGCCCAGGTCGTGACGAGCCTCGAGAGCTTCTATGAAACCCGTGTCGGCCTCGGCACCAAGATCAGCATCGTCGCCGACGCCCGGACGAACTCGATCATCGTGCAGGCCAAGCCGAACGAGCTGTCGGAAGTCGCGGCCCTGATCAAGAAGATCGACCGGGCCGACTCCGGAGCCGTCAGCCGGGTTCACCGGATCAAGCTGAACTACGCCGTCGCCGACGAGCTGGCGGTGTTCCTGTTCCAGGCCCTCCAGGGAGCGATCGCCCCGGCGACCGCGCCGACGACGACGCAGAATGCCTTCGGCGGGGGCCAGGGAGCCAACGGGAACACGCAGGTGCCCCAGGAGCTTCGCGACTCGAAGTCGGTGGTCCTGGAATTCCTCGCCCGCAGCGATGCGGCAGACAAGCTCGTCCGGTCCGGGATGCTCTCCGACATCCGGATCCATCCGGAAGTCCGGACGAACACCCTCATCATCACCGCCCCGCAGCAGAGCCTGCCGTTCCTCGAAGAGCTGGTCGCGATCCTCGACCAGCCCCCGGCGGCAGTCGCCTCGATCAAGGTCTTTACCCTCAAGAACTCCGATGCCGCCGCGGCGGTGACCCTCCTGCAGTCGATCTTCTCGGCCAACCAGAACCAGCAGGGGCAGGGAGCTCAGAACCAGCAGGTCGGGCCGCAGATCGCCGGGGCCGAAGACCCGAGCAGCACGCTCATCCCCCTCAAGTTCGGGACCGACGCACGGACCAACAGCGTCGTCGCCATCGGCGGCGCGGAAGCCCTCAACGTCGTGGAATCGATCCTCCTGCGGATCGACCAGGGGGACATGCGGAACCGCAAGAGCACGGTGCTGAAACTCCTCAACAGCCCGGCTGCCGACGTGGCGAACTCGATCAACCAGTTCCTGCAGTCGCAGCGCGAGCTGACGCAGCTCGACCCGGGCCGGATCAGCACGAGCGAAATCCTCGAGCAGGAAATCATCGTCACGGCCGAGCCGATCAGCAACAGCCTCCTGATCAGCGCCACGCCGCGGTACTACGACGAAATCCTGCGGATCGCGAAGGACCTCGACAAGGAGCCGGCCCAGGTCGTGATCCAGGCGCTCCTCGTCGAAGTCGAACTCGAGAACACCGACGAGTTCGGCGTCGAGCTCGGCTTCCAGGACAAGGTTCTGTTCAAGCGGAGCGCGATCGACAACATCCAGACCATCAGCCAGACCGTCACGGCTCTTAACGGGTCGCAGACCACGTCGCAGCAGATCATTTCCCAGTCTGCGACTCCCGGCTTCTTCTTCAACAACCAGGCGCTCGGCAACAACCCGGCCATCAACTCCAGCCAGGTCGGCAAGCAGGGGCTCAGCAACTTTGCCGTCGGGCGGACGAACAACGACCTCGGATTCGGCGGCCTCGTTCTGTCGGCCAGTTCCGAGGCGGTCAGCGTCCTGATTCGAGCCCTGGCGGCAAAGCGGAACGTCCGCGTCCTGAGCCGGCCGCAGGTCATCGCGGTCGACAACCAGATCGCCCAGATTCAGGTCGGCCAGCAGGTGCCGATCGTCAACGGCGTGCAGATCGGCGCGACGGGGCTCGCGAATCCCCAGATCATCCAGGACCAGGCGGGGATCATCCTGACGGTGACCCCCCGCATCAGCCCGGAAGGGCAGATCGTGATGGAAGTCGCCGCCGAAAAGAGCGCGTTCCAGGGGGCCGGGGTTCCGATCTTCACGGACGCAACGACCGGCAACACGATCACATCGCCGATCAAGGACATCACGACCGCCCGCAGCACCGTCAAGGTGCCGGACGGCCAGACGATCGTCGTCGGCGGCATGATTACCGCGAGCGAGGACGTCATCGAACGGAAGGTCCCGTGGCTCGGCGACGTGCCGATCCTCGGGCATGCCTTCCGGTTCGATTCGATCACCAACCGTCGGACCGAGCTCCTGATCTTCCTGACGCCGCGGATCATCCACTGTCCGGATGACATGGAGTTCATCAAGCAGGTCGAAACGGAGCGGATGCACTTCCTGATCGACGAGGCGGAGGCGATCCACGGACCGCTGCTCGCGTCGCCGGCCGATGCCTTCCCGGTGGAAGAGCCTCCGTTCCAGCCGATCCCGCAGGCCCCGGCGGTCGTTCCGCTCGACGAGGGGATGCCGCTCCCGACGGCTCCGGCCGCTCCACTGCAGCGGGTTCCGTCGCAGGCCCCCGCGCCGAACGTTCCCCCCTCGCTTCACAGCGTTCCCAAGACTTCGACGACGGGAGTGCCGCGATGATCCGAACGACTCTCTTCTCACTCCTGCTGGTCTCCGCCTTCTCGGCGACCGGCTGCACCACCCTGGGGCTCAGCTCGCTGTGGGGATCGAAGACATTCGAAGCGGATGCCCGGCATCCTGTGACGGAAGTCATGTGCCTCTGGGAAGCGGCGGAAGGGACCGGCCTCGACGGCCTCCCGACGCGAGGGTTTGTGGGACAGGTCCTGTTCTTCACGGCAGGAAGGCCCTCTCCGGCGAAGGTCGACGGTGAAATTCGCGTGTTCGTGTTCGACGACCAGGGGGTCAACGGCGACCGCGCGATCCCGCTCCACCAGTTCGATTTCCCCGGCGCCGCCTGGAACGCCTTTTTGACTACGACGAACTTCGGAACCGCCTATCAGCTGTTCATTCCCTACACCCGGCCGGGGGGGATGCACGCCGATTGTGAAATCCGGGTCCGCTACACCCCCAAGGATGGGAATCCCGTCTACTCCCGTCCCTGTACCGTCAACCTTGCCGGGCCCCGCGTCTCGTCCGCCACGGCGGGGCGAACCGGAGCCGCCGGCCGTGGGGCCTCGGGGCCGGGACGGCAGCCGATCCTGCAGGCCTCGCATGAGGAGCCGGCCCACTCGGCGATGTCCGAACCGCGGCAGCTTCCGTCGGAGATCCGCCTCGGCCGCCACCAGGAACTCCTGGGGGCGCAGAACGCCAAGGTCGACCGGCTGAATCGCCTCGCGAGTGCTCTCGTCGACGAAGGGGGCAGCAGCCAGCCCGAAGCGGAGCAGCCGCCTCCTGCGGTCGGGGGACGTCGCCGCCTGCAGTCGTCCGCTGCCACGGTCGCACCGGCGGCCGCTGAGGTCCCTGTCGAGGCTCCCGCAGCCTCCGAGTCCGAGGCGCATCACCTGCTCCTCGACTGATGTTGCGAAGCGGATGCCACCCTCTCGGAATCGCGAAGCGGTCTCACAGCCGGTAGATTCGTCCGGAGCTATCCGGCCCGCGTCTACCGGTGAGACCGCAGCATGATTCGAGGGATCGTGGCAGCCTCCGTGCTGCTCTTCTGGCTTCTGAACGACAGCGCGTTCCCCGCAGAGCCACGCCCGAACGTGCTGCTGATTGCGGTCGACGACCTCAACGACTGGGTGGGACCGCTCAAGGGGCATCCGCTCGCGAGGACGCCGAACTTCGATCGGCTCGCCGCTCGCGGCACGACGTTCACGAACGCCCACTGCCAGGCCCCTCTCTGCAATCCGTCCCGCACGAGCCTGATGCTCAGCCTCCGGCCGACGACGAGTGGGGTCTATGCCCTCGAACCCTGGTTCCGGACCGTCCCTGCGCTCGCGGACCGGGTGCCGCTGCTCGAACACTTTCATTCGAACGGGTACGAGACCTACACGGTCGGCAAGATCTGGCACGCCGGCTTCCCGCCACCGAAGGACCGCCCGCGGGAACTGACCGAGGTGGGACAGATCGGCCCGCGGAAAGGCCGCCCGGTGAAGCCGTTCACGTCGACACCCGGCGGGCATCCCGCGGTCGACTGGGGACCGTTTCCCGAGTGGGATGAGGACCATCCCGACTTCGGCGTCGCCGACTGGGCCATCGAAAAACTTCAGTCACCCCCGAAGTCGCCGTTCCTGCTCTGTGTCGGCTTCTCGCTGCCGCATGTTCCCTGCTACGCCCCCCCGAAATGGTTCGATCTCTACCCGCCGGGAAGCGGACTTCTCCCCGAAGTGCGGGAGGATGACCGGTCTGACGTCCCCTTCTTCGCGTGGTACCTCCACTGGAAACTCCCCGAGCCGCGGCTCAAGTGGCTCCGCGAGGCGGACCAGTGGGAACCGCTCGTCCGGGCGTACCTCGCCTCGATCTCGTTCATGGATGCCCAGGTCGGGCGGGTCCTGGATGCTCTCGATCAATCGGCCGCGGCCAGGAACACGATCGTGGTCCTTTGGAGCGACCATGGCTGGCACCTCGGGGAAAAGGGGATCAGCGGCAAGAACACCCTCTGGGAACGTTCGACCCGCGTCCCGCTGATCTTCGCGGGGCCCGGAATCCCTGCCGCCGCGCGATGCGGCCGCCCCGCCGAGCTCCTCGATCTCTATCCGACGCTCAGCGATCTGTGCGGGCTCCCCCTGCGGTCCGACCTCGAAGGTCTGAGTCTCGTCCCGCAGCTTCGGGATGCGACCGCGCCGCGCGAGGGAGGTCGGCCCGCCATCACGTCGCAGGGGCCGGGGAACCACGCTGTCCGGGATGAGCGGTGGCGGTACATCCGCTATGCCGATGGTTCCGAGGAGCTCTACGACCTCGAGACCGACCCGCACGAGTGGAAGAACCTCGCTTCGGCGCCCGACCAGGCCGACCGGAAACGGGCTCTCGCCAGGTGGCTCCCCGCTACGAGCGCCGCACCGGTTTCGGGAAGCAAGTCCCGTTTGATCGAACTCAAGGACGGAAAAGTTTTCTGGGAGACGCAGCCGGTCGAGGGGATGGTCGTTCCGGACTGAGCGGCACGCGATCGGACGGTCCTCAAAATGGAATCGTCGGCGGATTGACCCGCCGCCGGGTGGGCGAGACACTGCCCGAGCCCCCCATCCCTGCTCCCGGCGGACTCAGCGGACGCGGTTCATGATCATCAGCGGTGCGGAGATCGAGGCCCGGCTCGGCAAAGACATCGTCATCGAGCCGTATGAGCCCGCGCAGCTCAATCCGAACAGCTACAACCTGCGGCTCCACAACGAACTCCTCGTCTACGAGGAGATCGTCCTCGACATGCGGCGGCCGAACCGGTTCCGGCGGTACGAGATCCCCCCCGAGGGGCTCGTCCTGAACCCGAACCAGCTCTATCTCGCCCGGACCGTCGAGCGAACCGAGACGCACAACCTCGTCCCCATGCTCGAAGGCCGGTCGTCGGTCGGCCGGCTCGGTCTGTTCGTCCACGTGACCGCGGGGTTCGGGGACGTCGGCTTCTGCGGCTACTGGACGCTCGAGATGTACGCGATCCAGCCGATCCGGATCTATGCCGGGGTGGAGATCGCCCAGATCTTCTACCACACCCTCGAAGGGGCCGTGGAGGAGTACCACAGCGAAAAGTACCAGCACAACCGGGACATCCAGCCGAGCCTCCTCTACCGCGAGTTCGAACAGCGAGACCGCCAGATGCGCCTGTTTGGCCAAGGCTCCGCTCAGGACCCAGGTGGCCGTGGGGACGACGGGGGGCGCTGAGGTTGTGCCGGTAGAACGGTGTCGGACAGGGCACAGATGGACCGGGTAGTCAAAGAACGCCCGGCGGCAATCGGAAACGCGGGCGAGGGACGTCGGTTTCCGTCCCTCGCGTGCGTGTCTGAGTCGCGTCTCGAGGATCTTTCCGCGAGATCAATCGGCCGCTACTTCCGCCCGGTCGGCACCCCTGGCAGCCGCTTCGCCGCCGGATCGGTCGGCGGCTTGTCGAGGCCGATGAACGAGAACAGGTCCGCCAGCTCCTGCGGGGTGAGTTGCTTCTCGAGCTGCTCGGGCATCATCGAGACTTCGCTCACCTTGTACTCCTCGATCTGGTCACGGGGGATCGTCTCCGTCTTGCCCCCCTGGACCTTGAGGATCACCCGTTCGGGGCTGTCTTCGGTTGGAAGGCCGGTGAGGACCCGGCCATCCTGAGTGATGAGAATGCGGGCCTGATACGCGTTCCCGATCACGAGCGACGGGTCGAGGATGTTGGAGAGGAGCTGATCGAACGACGCCCGGCCGTTGGAAGTCAGGTCCGGACCGACTTCCGCCCCTTCGCCGTAGATCTTGTGGCACTGGGCGCAGACCTTCTTGAAGACGGCGTGGCCGCGATTCGGGTCTCCCGGCGTGCCGTACAGGAAGTCGCGGGTCCGGTTGATGACCTGCTCGCGGTCGGGATTGCGGCCTTCGCGAAGAACGCCGTAGAGCCCCTTGAACTGCTTCTGGATGGCGTCGTCCTTGAAGGAGCTGACCCGCCGGAGCTGGTTCAGGTTGAGGGCTTCCCTGCTGACTTCCTTCTTCTCCACCGCTGTGAGGAGCGGCCCGGTCCAGACCGCCCGCTGCGTCAGGAGCTCGATCGCCTTAGGCTGGACCTGCGGCTCGAACTTCCCGTAGCGGACCAGCACCAGCTCTCCCACGCGGGGGAGATCGAGACGGCTCAGATAGAAGAGAACCTGCTCCTGCAGCGGCGCCTTCCCCGAGTCGAGCAGCTTTTCGCTCCACTCGATCGCCGAGAGATCGCCGCTGGCGATCAGGGCCCGCAGGCAGTCGAGCGTCAGGCCATCCGACTTCGAGCTCTCGAGGAGCTGCTTGACCGCTTCGATTCCGGCGGGCTGCTTCCAGCTGCAGGAGAGCTGCGCGGCGTGGAGGTAGTGCGGATTCTTCAGCCCTTCGTCGAGGATCCTGTTCATGATCGGGGCGAGCGCCCCCTGCAGGGCGGTCTGCCGCGCGGCATCGAGCGCCCCGGTCTGGCTGTTGGCGGCAATCGAGGCGAGGGTCGCCGCGGCTGCTTCCCGGGCGGCGCCGCTCTTGCTCGAGGAGAGGGACTCGACCATGTCGGCGATCTGCCGCGGATCGAACTTCTCCCGGGTCTGGATCCGGTTCACGGCGCGGCCGAGGAGTTTCGCGGTGCCGACGCTCTGCTCGTCGCGGGCGACATCGAGCAAGGTGTCGATCGCCGCGTCGTCGTTGAGGAGCGGGTGCAGGTTCTGCCAGACGATCTGCGCGAGGATCGGGTCCTCCGGAGCCTGCTCGAGCAGCGTCAGGAGGTACGCCGCCTTGAGCGACTTGAGGTTCGGCTGCTTGTCGTCATCCCACTTCGAGAAGGCGATGGCGAGCTGGAGCAGGACCTGGGGGCTGGCCGAGGTCCGCGCCCCGCCGACAGCAAATCCCGCGAGGAGCGTTCCCCAGAGGTCCTTGAACTCGTGCCGACGGTCTCCCAGAAGCCGGATGCTCCAGGCGACCACGCTGTCGAACCCGTTCGTCCCCAGGTCCAGGTCGTCCGCCTTGAGCTGCCCATCGGACGAAGCGATGGTCCAGAGGGCCCGCAGGCGCTCCGTGGCCGGAGCCTTCTCGTCCTGGAGGACCGCTCGCAGGAAGGCGATCGCCTGCGCATCGTCGTCGGTGGTCTTGCCCGAGAACCGTTCCGAGAGGACCCGGCGGGCGGTTTCCCGTTCGTATTCGTTTTTCCCTCGGGCCGCCATCTCGGCGAGTTCCCGGGGGGCGAGCGTCGTGAAGTCGCGGGCCTTGGTCGGCTTGGCGTCTCCGTAGACGAGGCGGTAGAGGCGTCCCTTGCCGCGGTCGATCCCTTCGGGGTCGGCGTTGGCGTCCTGATAGCAGTGGTACCGGTCGTACCAGTCGAGGACGTACAGGCAGCCGTCCGGTCCGGTCTTCTGCGCGACCGGCATGAACCAGGAGTCGTTGGCGGTCAGCAGATCCGCGAGCTTCGGTGATTTCTCGTCACCGGTCTTCGCGATCGTATTGTCCGGAAGCTCGAAGGCTCCGGTCTTGGGGGCGAAGCCGGGATGCGGCTTGCCGGCGTAGGTCGAGCCGCTGCGGCTGACGACGTCGGCGTTGATGCAGCCGCCGTGGATGTTCCCCATGTAGAGAGTCTTGCGGTACGGCTCGGGGTAGTTGTCGCTGTCGAACCAGGTGATCCCGCAGTAGGCCGCCTTCTGGTGCTTGTGCTTGACGATGGAGCCGATCGGCCAGGTGTGCGGCGGATACGGGCCTCCCTGGCGGATGTAGTAGCCGGTCTCGGCGATGTGCCACAGGTGATCGATCACGCAGGCGGAGAGGAAGAAGTCCCCCTCATCGTTGACCGCGATCCCCCAGGGGTTGCTGGTCCCTTCCGCCCAGATCTGGAACTCGCGGGTCTTGGGGTGCACGCGCCACAGGGCACAGGTGAACTTCCAGCCGGGGTGGTCCTTGTGGAAATTCGGGTTCCCTTCGGCGTACTTCACATCGCTGTAGTTGAAGACCCCGTTGAGGCCGTAGAGCCAGCCATCGGGCCCCCAGGTGAGGGAGTTCGGCAGTTCGTGGGTGTCGGTCCGCCCGAAGCCGCTCACGACGGTGGTCGTCTTGTCCGCTTTGAGATCGCCGTCGGTGTCCTGGAGGAACAGGAGGTCGGGTGCGTTGGCGACCCAGACGCCGCCGTAGCCGACGGCGATGCCGCTGGGGATATTGAGTCCTTCGGCGAAGATGGTCGTCTTGTCGACCTTGCCGTCGCCGTCGGTGTCTTCGAGGACTTTGACGCGGTCGCGGCCGGGGCCGGATTCGCGACGGGGGTATTCGAAGCTCTCGGTGATCCAGTATCGCCCTTTTTCGTCGATGAACATCGCGACCGGGTTGACGACGTCCGGTTCGGCAGCGACGACCTCGACGTGGAACCCTTCGGGGACGGTCATCCGGCGGACCGCTTCCTCGGGGGAGAGCGCCGGTCCGGGAGGTCGGTCCTGAGCGCGGGGGACGGCGATCTTTTGGGCGGAGGCGAATTGGCCGCAGGCGAGGGCGAGGGTGGCGGCGATCCAGGGAAGAGCGCGAGGCATGAACTCTCTCTCCGAAACTTCGAGCGTTCCTGGGCCGGAGGGGGCCGAGGGAAGCTGGATCGTATGGGAATGTGCCGATCCAAACGAGCGTCCGGGACGGCCTGCTGAGATCCAGCCGGCCCGACGTCCCTGCTCAAACCCAGCGTCCCACGGCCACCCGGGTCCAGCACGCTGCTGGCCCCGCCGGAGGCGCTTCCGCCGCGGAACCGCGAAGCACCAAGGACGGTCCAATTGCGGACCGGCGTGGCGGACCTCCCTCTCCAGTACGCTCGCGCCGTATTCCCCGCGACCAAGGGAAGGGGAGTCCTCGACGCCGGTTCCCCGAAAGCGGACGCTGATTGTTTGCCAAGGTTCCACAACGAAAACGCCTCCGGCGGGGCCAGCAGCGTGCTGGACCCGGGTGAGGGGACGCCCGTCACGCATTCCCGCGCCGTGGTCCTGTGGAGCTCGAGCAAGAGCCGGCCTGCAAACCCGACCTGACTCAGAAACCGCCCGAGTGTCATGTCTTCCCTCGAGGTCGGCGAAGCCAGGCGACCACCTGACCGGAAAAATGCCTGAGTGTCAGGTTCCGCAAGCCGACGCTCTGCCGCCGTACGCACTCCCGAACAGTGCTCCGCCACCAGCATCGGCACCCCGCGCAGAACGGTCCCTCGCCCTTCACCACGCGATCGTCTCCCCGCCGCGGCCACACTCTGCCTGAAGACAAACCTGACACCCACGACCTCCTCCTCCTCAGTAGGCCGGAGCCTTCTCCCCGGCTCCGGGTACCACTCCATCGGCGCAGAGATCCCCCGGCAGTGCGCGGGCGAAGAAACGTGTCCCTCAGCGTCGACACCCCCGCTGCTCAAATCGCTACAGCGGATTGATGCATCTTCGCATCATCCCCAATCCGCAAACTCGACCAGGGGGCCTGCGGAGGCCCCCGAGAGGTTCCCCGGTCGCGCGGCCTCCGGAGAGGAAAATGTGCGGAGTGGCGCATCGCTTGCTTAGCTTCGTTATCAAGCTCGCACCTCAAAGTTCACTCCGAGAGGTCGAGCCCAGTCGATGGCCGGCGTTTCCCACCTCGGTGGGACACCGACCATCGATGATGAAGAAGCTGGTCGATGGTTGAGCGGATTTCTAGCCCGCATCCATGCTCCCATCGACCAGCTCTTTTTTCGAACAATTCGATACAAAGCTGGCTGATGGTCGAGCGGATTTCTAGCCCGCATCCATGCTCCCATTAGCCAGCTTTTTTTCTTTTTCCTGGCCAGATTCTTCCGCACACTTCGCTGGTTTGCGACGTCATATCCCTGGATCGGTTTCTTCGCCTCTCTGCGGCCCGATCTCGACACAGACGGGAATGGACACCTTCGCTCTGTCGATGCGACCGGCTTTCGCTAATTCCGGTCGACGCTGATTTCTTATCGATCAGCTATTGGCTTCTGCGGAATCAAGTCGGTCGATAATCGATCAAGTTCCGGGCATCGCCTCAAGCTGGTTCGTGATCTCCTCCCGCTCCGAGTCGGCGATCGAGACCAGCGGATCTTCCCCCAGACGGACCTGAACACCGTCCACCACGGTGACTTCTCGCAACACCCGGCGCCAGTCCAAGTCTGGTGCTTTTTGAATCAGTTCGTCGAGGGGGACCTTCCGGTCCGACTTCAGGAGCGTCGCCAGGACGACCGCACACGCCTCGACATCCATCCCCGCCGCCGTCTGGCTCCGGCGATAAAGCTCCCACGCCAACTGCGTCAGCCGGGGGGCGGTCAGGGTGATCATCGCCCAGACTTTCACCAACGAGGAGAAGGTCTTCGGCCCCGCCAGGACGAACAGCGAATCCCCCGTGATCCAGGCCGCCGCTTGTAAACTCCCCGCCAGGGCGGGGTGATCGGTCTTGAGCTCCTGAATCTGCTCCCAGTTCGCCCGCCGGTGTGCCACCACGACGAGGCCGCAAACCCCCAGAGCCCCCAGAGTGCGCAGGAACGGGTTCGCCAGCACCCACGAAAAGCCGACCCACAGCACGAACTTGATGACCCAGAACGTCAGGAACCAGGCGATCGCCGCCAGCAGGGCGACCCCGATCGCTCCCGCCAGGCACCAGGTGGCGTGCTTCCGCCGGTACGCGTTCAGCCACTCGACAAGACGGCGGTGCAGGCGGGTGGCCATAAAGGATGTGAGGCGGACAGAGCCGCGTTTCGAGGAGTGGAACTCGGAAGCAGCCTTCAGTATCCCGGCTTCGGGATTGGCCGCAAAGCTTGCGGGATGGCAAGCGGGCCGGCGGCCCCGTGTGAGAGGCCGCCGGGCGGCCCGCGGAGCGTGACGCCTGTCTGCCAAAACGCTATGGTCCGGCGCGAGACCGGACCGTGGCGGACTTCCGGTCGATGGCGCAGAGGGCAGGGGAGACGATGGCCAAACGACAAGCGGCAGACAGCACGGCGGCGACCAGGGGAGGCCGGAACTACTGGCTCTTCAAGTCGGAGCCCGACGCCTATTCGATCGACCACCTCAAGGCCGACAAGAAGACCTTCTGGAGCGGTGTCCGAAACTACCAGGCCCGCAACACCCTCCGGGACTCGGTCCAGGTTGGCGACGGTGTCTTCTTCTACCACTCCAGCACCGACCCGATGGCGATCGTCGGGGCGATGAACGTCATCAAGGCCGGCTCCCCGGACCTGACGGCGTTCGATCCCAAGGATCACCACTACGACGCCGACAGCGACCGGGCGAACCCGACTTGGTACGGCGTCGATCTCGAGTTCGTCGAGAAGTTCGCGACCCCCGTGACCCGCGACGTCCTCAAGTCGACGCCGGGGCTTGAGAAGATGATGGTGATCCAGAAGGGGGCCCGGCTCTCCATTCAGCCGGTCACCGCCGCGGAATGGAAGATCATCTGCAAGCTCGCCGGAGCCAAGGCGTGCTAGCCTCACCGCCGTCCCCCGCTCCCGCCTCTCCTGCTCCTTCCGCGAAGCCCCGCTTCTGGAAGTCGAAGGCGTTTCAGCTCACGGTCTGCGTCGTCGTTTCGCTCGCCTGCCTCGCCTGGGCCGGGGGCTCGGTCTGGAAAGACCCGGAAGCCCGCCGCCAGCTCCTCGTCGCCTTCCGGACCGCCGACTATTCGAAGATCCCGCCGATGCTCGGGATCCTCGCCGCCTTCTACTGGCTCAAGGCGTGGCGATGGAAAATGCTCCTCTCGCCGCTGGGGCAGTTCACGATCAACCGCCAGTGCCTCCCCCCGCTGATGATGGGGTTCGCGTTCAACAACGTCCTCCCCGCGCACCTCGGCGAGTTCGTCCGGATCTTCGTCTTCGCCCGCAAGAACGACCTCGCGAAGTCTTCCGTCTTCAGTACCGTCGCCCTCGAGCGGGTCCTCGACATCCTGGCGATCCTCGCGTTCCTCGGGACGGGCCTGTTCCTCGTTGAAGGGGTCACCCCCGGCTCCCGGACCGTCGCCGTGACGATCGGTTCCCTCGCCGTCACCGGGTTCTTCGGCGCCCTCGCGTTCGTCCTCTTCACGAAGCCGGTCGTCCGTCTCGCCGAGGCGATACTCCGCCGGCTCCCGTTCATCCCAGACGGACTCCGGGGGAAGATCGTCGCCCTCATCGAAGCGGGGGCCGCCGGTCTCGCCTCCCTCAAGAACCCCTGGACCCTCATCGGCCTGATGCTGACCTCGCTCGCCCAGTGGGGACTCAACGGCCTCCTGATTCACCTCTCGCTCCGGGCCTTCGGGATCGACCTCCCTCTCCCGGTCTCGCTCATCGTCCTCGGGGTGGTCGCCTTCGGCGTGACGATTCCATCGGCCCCCGGCTACTTCGGGGTGATCCAGCTCTGCTTCGTCGAGGTCTTGAAGCAGTTCCCCATCAACCAGCCGACAGTGTTTGCCGCCTCGGTCTTCTACCACATGGTCCAGTACATCCCGGTCACGATCATCGGGATGCTCCTCTTCGCCCTCTCCGGCGTCCGCCTCCAGGAGGTGGAAGGGGCCCGGGAACACGCCGATCCGACCCACCCGGCCCTGACCGGGACCGCGCCGATGCCCGAATAGCGGCGCCTCCGGCGGGCAGGGCTGCCCGCCCTGCACCCGGCCAGGGCGTGGCCCTGGACCCGGTTCGCCGGTCACGCCGGGTTGCGCTAAGCACGCTTCACCCGGCCGAACGTCTTTGTGCAACCCGCCTTCGACGGCCACGGAGCAAGGGGGCCCCTGGGCGGCTCAAGGACGGAATCGTAGGGAAATCGACGTAACTCTCATTCCGGCCAGCTTTTCCTGTGCCCCGGCCACGCTGATGGCCGATCCATCCGGTGCATCGCTCACAATCGGCACAGCCAAAACCGTCGGAAAAGTTGATGCAGTCGGACCAGACGGTCCGATGAACTCTCCGACAGCGTGTCGTTCGATCGAGTCCGTTCCGGATTCGACCGGTGGAACCTTCTCAGCGAAGCTCTGCCGAAGCCTGAGAATACGAAGGAGAGTATTCATGCGTCTGCCACGGAAATGGGCCCTGAGCATGGGCCTGCTGGCGGCGGCTCCTAGCCTTGTGGCGGCGGGGCCGTTCGACCGGAAGGCGGAGCCGGCCGCCGAGAAGAGTGCGTCTGGTTCGAATCAGCAGGTTGCCGATGACGTCAAGGCCGCCCTGCAGGCCGCCCGCCCGAAAGGGAAGGGGATCCAGATCGAAGTCCGCAATGGCGTCGCCGCCATCAGCGGTTCGATCTCCGACGCGGCCGAACGGGCCCGCGTCACCGCGACCGTAGCCGCCGTCCCCGGCGTCAAGCAGGTCGACAACCGCCTCGTTCTGATGACCGCCGCCCCCAAGGCGAAGAGCGGCATCGAGCAGGCTGGCTTCTCCGGCGACCGCCGCGGCCCGATCCAGCAGGTCGGTGCTGAAGTCGCCGAATCGGCTTCCTATGCCGCCCCGGCCTCGGCCGGCGGCAACCAGGAGACCGCCCAGAACATCGCCGACGCTCTCGCGAGCTGCGGCCTTCAGGGCTACGACATCGAAGTCCGCTTCAAGCAGGGAACCTGCAGCCTGGTCGGTGCCGTCGAGGCCCGCGAGCAGGCGATGGCCGCCGAACGGGCTGCCCGCAGCGTCCCCGGCGTCCAGCAGGTCCTGAACCGCCTGACCGTCAACGGCCAGCTCGCCGTTCCGCCGGCTCCTCGCGGTCCGATCGCTCCGACCGCCGGCATGCAGGCCCCGGGGGGATATCCCCAGGGCTACCCGCAGGGTCCGCAGGGCTACCCCCAGGGGTATCCGCAGGGACCCCAGGGGATGATGCAGGCTCAGGCCCAGGGGATGGCCCCGCCGACGGCCATGGGCCCGGGCGGAGCTCCTCCGATGGGACCGGGTGGCATGCAGCAGGCCGGCCACCACATGATCTACAACCAGCCGAACGTTCCGCAGTACGCGTGGCCGAGCTACGCCGCTCCGGACAACTACGCGGCGGTGACCTACCCCAGCCAGTATGACGCCAGTGCCTGGCCGTACATGGGCCCGTTCTACCCCTACCCGCAGGTCCCCCTGAACTGGCGTCAGGCGACCCTCGAGTGGGATGACGGATACTGGAGCCTCCGCTTCGGTCAGCGGACCGACAAGTGGTGGTGGTTCATGAACCCCCACAACTGGCACTAAGGAACGACTCGCCCTTCGTGGGGCGGATCGATCGACACACGCGACCCCGAGGGAGTACCCCTCGGGGTTTTTGTGTTTCCAGAGCTGCGCCGGCTCTCCACGTGGCCCCGGACGGGGCTAGCTCCGCGAATGCTCCCGCAGGAAATCGGCGAGCGCCGGGGCCCCCACCTCCCCCTTCTCGACGAGCCGCAGCGAAATCGCCTGACGTCCGTCCCGCGCCGCTGTGATGTCCCGCTCCGCACCGAGTTCCGCAATCCGGCCCAGTGCGAACCGGCCTGCGGGACCATACAGCACCAGGTCGATCCCGTTCCGCCGCTTGGTCACCACCTCCGCCCATGGCTTCTCGTTCCCGGGGAGCGTGTACGTGACGGTCGTCTTGCCCGTCCAGTCGATCGCAGCCTTCGGAGCGGTCTTCTCCAGGAGCCCGAACAGCGACTCCAGCGTCTCCGCCTCCCAGTCGACCCGCTTGTTGCTCGGGAACCCCTTGCGGGAGAGATGCCACTTCTTCCCCAACACCGTCCAGGGCATCAGCTCCGCCGGGTTAACGCTCCCCACCCGGGCCTGCGGCAGGAACGCCGCCACCGCCTTCTTGAGAAAGTCGGCGAACGCCGGCGTCTCGATCTCGCGCAGCCAGTGAACCGTGACCGTCACTTCCTGCCACGGCCCCTTCAGGTTCTTGACCCGCACCCGGTCTCCCCGCCCATACACCGGCAACTCGTCGAGGTCGTCGAGCGGCTTCAGAGCCAGCCGCCGCTTCAGCGTCTCCTCGTCGAACGAGCTCTTCTTCACCCGGAACTTCAGCGTCAGCAGCCACTCGTCCCCGGTCTGGGCGTGCAGGAACCACCCTCCGCTCTTCTCCGTGGCCATCACCTCCACAATGCTCCGGTGATTCCAGTTCGGCGCGGCGAGCTCGTCGTATTCCGCCAGCTGATCGATGACGTGGGCCAGCGCCGTCCCTTCCCATCGGGCCGGGCGGCCTGAATGGCTGATCCGGTCGGCCGTATGCCACTGCCGGCCGTTCGACTGCCACGGCGTCGCGGAGTCCTTCCCGACCTTGGCGATGTCGATGTCCCCGGCCCGCTTCTTCGCCGCCGCTTCAGCGTCGAAGAACTCGACATCCGCCCGCTCGCCGCTCTCGAGGACCGGAGCCAGCAGTTCGCCGGTCCACGACCGCATCAGCGGCGTGCCTGAGCCCGCGTCGCCGTTCTTGCGGGACGGCTTCACCTGCTTCGCGTGCTCGACGATCTCCTCCGGCGTCCCCTGCGCGACGATCCAGCCTCCGCCGACCCCCGCCTCGGGCCCCATATCGACCACCCAGTCGGCGGTCTTGATCACGTCGAGGTTGTGCTCGATCACCGCGACGGTGTTCCCCTGCTCGACGAGGCTGTTCAGCACCTTGAGCAGCTTCGAGATGTCGTCGAAGTGCAGCCCGGTCGTCGGCTCGTCGAGGAGATAGAGAGTCTTGCCGTTGTTCGGCCGGCAGAGCTCCGAGGCGAGCTTCACCCGCTGGGCTTCCCCACCGCTGAGGGTCGCGGCGGACTGGCCGAGGGTCAGGTAGCCGAGGCCGATCGCATCGAGCGTCGCCAGCGGAGCGCGGATCTTCGGGATGTTGTCGAACAGCTCGAGCGCCTCGCCGATCGACATCGTCAGGACATCGGCGATTGACTTGTTCCGATACCGGACCGCCAGCGTCTCCTGGTTGAAACGGTGCCCCTTGCAGGTCGCGCACTCCACCCAGACATCGGGGAGGAAGTGCATCTCGATCTTCTTCTGCCCCATCCCCTCGCACTCTTCGCACCGCCCGCCGGCGCGGTTGAAGCTGAACCGGCCCGGCTTGTAGCCGCGGACCTTTGCTTCGGGGAGTCGGGCGAACAGCTCGCGGATGGGATCCCACACGCCGGTATAGGTGGCGGGGTTCGACGCCGGCGTACTGCCGAGCGGCGACTGGTCGACGACGATCACCTTATCGATCTTCTCGATCCCGCGGATCTCGTCGTGCGCGCCGGGAGTCTCGCCGACCCGGTGCAGATGCCGGGCGATCGCTCGCCCCAGGGTCTCCATCAGGAGTGAGCTCTTCCCCGAGCCCGACAGTCCCGTGACGGCGACGAACGTCCCGAGCGGCAGCCACAGGTCGACGCCCCGCAGGTTGTGCTGGCGAGCCCCCTTCAGTTCGAGCCACGTCCCGCCGGGTGGGCTTTCATAGAGGGCCGGCGGTCCCGAGTCGGGAACGCTCCTGGATGCGGTCTCCGCCGCAGCCGCGGCGCTCTCGTCCGGAAACAGCGTCGTCGACTTCTTTGAGCCCTTCTTGCGGGTTCCCTTCGTGTCCGCCTCCGCCACGCGGACCAGCCGACGGGTGGTCGGGATCGGAATCCCCTTGGTCCCGCGAAGGTACGCCCCGGTCAGCGAGACGGAGTCCTGGCGCTCGAGTTCCTTCGGTGCCCCTTCGGCCACCACTGATCCACCGTACCGGCCCGCTCCCGGGCCGAAGTCATACAGCCGGTCCGCCGCTTCGAGGACTTCCCGGTCGTGCTCGACGAGGACGACCGTGTTGCCGAGGTCCCGCAGCCGATGCAGAGCGGAAATCAGCCGGTTGTTGTCGCGCGGGTGCAGGCCGATCGTCGGCTCATCGAGGACGTACAGCACCCCGGTCAGCGCCCGGCCGATCTGGCCCGCCAGGCGGATCCGCTGGCTCTCGCCACCGCTGAGGGTCGGCATCGACCTGTCGAGCGTCAGGTAATCGAGGCCGACGTCGACCAGGAACGACAGCCGGTGGATCGCCTCGTTGAGAAGATCCCCGGCGATCTTCTTCTGCTCCTTATTGAGCTTGAGCGACTTGAGATAGTCGAGCATCTCCGACAGCGGCCGGCGGCAGAGCTGCGGGAGCGTCTGATCGTTGAGCCGGACCGCCGCCGCATCATCCCGCATCCGGTCGCCGTTGCAGACGGAACAGGGCTTTTCACCGACAAGGTCGAGGAACTGCTGGCGGTGCGTGTACGAAACCCGCGACGCCTCGTCGATCGAGGGATAGAGCCCCTTGTACTGGAACCGGCTCGCGGCGCGGCCACTGTCGGCAGCGACTTCGATCCACTCTTCTCCCGAGCCGTACAGGATCACCCGCTGGTGCTGCGGGTCGAGCTGGTACCAGGGGATCTCGAGCGGGATGTCGAACGCCGCGGCGAGCGATTCGAGGACCACCCGGAAGGCCGGGCTGAGCCGTGGCGCGGGCCACAGGCTGACCGCGCCGTCGAGGAGCGACAGGTTGGGGTTGCTGATCAGCGCTCCCTGGTTGGTGCCGCGCTCCGTCCCCAGCCCCTGGCATGCGGGGCACCACCCCAGCGGACTGTTGAACGAGAAGTTCTGCGGGTTGAGTTCGACGAACGTCCGCGACATCGGGAGCCTTGGGGAAACGAACGGTTTGCAGAAGGATAGTCACGCCCCCGCCGGCAATCCATAGACGGCCGTACAGTGGTTTTCCCTGGGCAGGCCGCGGATCTCTGGACAGTTGGGACGACCGGTTGGCCTTCTGTGGATCCCGGGATCGAGGCGTCAGCTCCGATCGCAGGAGGAACCGGCCGCCTGATCAGAACCTCCCCGTTCCTTTCGACTTCGGTTTCCGCCACAATGCGGCGACATCTGAGTCGCCACCGGGAGTCTTGCGAGTGAGTTCCAGCGAAGTGCCGCCGCCGTCCGCGTCTCCGTCCCCCCTCGAGGAGGAGTTCTGGGAGACCGACGCGACGCGGATCCGCCGCTGGTTCCCCTGGCTGCACCTGTTTCAGGCGTTCCGGATCGCGATGGACTACCGGAAGATCCTGCTGGCGATTCTGGCGGTCGTCACCCTTGCCGCCGGAGAATGGGGGTTCTCGAAGCTCCCGTTCGCCCCTAAGACCTTCCGGACCGCCTGGCCCTGGGAGGCGGACTATTTTCACCCCGAGACCGCCGCTGCCTTCGCCGAACCCGGAACGCCGGCCCCCAACCCGACAGTGAACACCCGCAGTCTGAACCTGTCGGGGATTCCTTGGCTTGATCTCCGCGTCCTTCGCCCGTACCAGGACTTCATCACTGCCGGGTATCCGCTGATCAGTCCCACCCGCTCATGGGGAGAGACCGCCACAGCCTGGACGAAGCTCCTCTGGCTCCTGATCGTCACCGGGCTTTGCGGTGGCGTCATCGCCCGGCTTGCGGCGCTGAATCTCTCCGGCAAGGACTGTTCGCTCCGCTCGGCACTGCGGTACTGCCTCGCGCGGTTTGCTTCGTACCTGGGAGCACCGCTGCTCCCCGCGGTCGCCATTTTCCTCCTGTGGCTCCTGTGCGCCGCCGGCGGACTGGTCGCGTCGATCCCTTATCTCGGCGCCTGGCTGGCCGCGGCGCTCTGGTTCCTGCCGCTGATCTTCGGGCTGATGATGGCGATCATCCTCCTCGGAGCGGCCGCCGGCTGGCCCCTGATGTACGCCACGGTCAGCACCGAGGGCTCTGACGCCTTCGACGGCCTGAGCCGCAGCTACAGTTACCTCTTCAGCCGCCCCTGGTACGCCTTGTGGCTCTTGTTCCTGACGAGTCTCTACGGCGCCGCCCTCGTCCTGTTCCTCCACTTCGTCCTCGACTTCGGCGCGAAGTGCGCGTTCTGGGGGGTCGGTTCGGGGTTGGGCCACGAAGGACTGCAGACCCTGGTCCCCTCGGAGTTCCCGAGTGTCCCGGGCGAGGCCCGCCGCGTCCCCTGGGCCGGCGAGATGACCGAGTTCTGGATGAACGGGCTCCGGACGATCGAGCCGGCGTTCCTGTTCAGCTTCTTCTGGACCGCGGCCACCATCTCCTACGTCCTGCTCCGAAAGAGCGTCGACGCCACGCCGATCGAGGCGGTGGACGAAGACCTGAAGCCGAGCGACGAGTTTCCGCTTGTCGGCGTCCCGGCAGTCGAACGGCGGGAGGCCGCCGCCGCGCCGCCTCCTCCACCGCCGGCGGTCGCCCCGGCCGCGGCTGAGGCGCCTGCCGCAGGGACTGAACTTCCTCCTACGGCTCCCACCGCCTGATTGTCCTTTCGGAACTTTTTGAGCCGTGAGTCTCTTCTGGCAACAGCTCCGCGACTGGCAGTCCTACGACACCTGGATTGTCCTCACCGGGGCGGTCGTCGCCATGTCGTGCGCTCTGCCGGGGCTGTGGCTGCTGCTCCGGCGGCAGAGCATGATGGGGGACGCCCTGAGTCACACCGCGCTCCCCGCCGTGGTGAGCGCTTTTCTCGTGGCGGCCGCAGCGCAGGCGTCGGGGCTGGTTCCTGCCGGACAGTTTGACCTGTTCCTGACGACCGGGCTGTTCGTGAATGCGGTGCTGGTCGGGATCCTGACGACATTCCTGACGGAGTGGCTGCAGAAGATCGGCCGGGTCGAAAGCAGCGCGGCGCTGGGAGTCGTGTTCACGACGCTGTTCGCCTTCGGACTGGTCCTGATCCGGATGTACGCCGACCGGGCGCACATCGACGCCGACTGTGTCCTGTTCGGAACGCTCGAGATGACCGTCCTCGACACCGTCGGAGCCACCAACATCCCGAAGGCGCTGATCGTCAACGGGATCGTGCTGGCGGCCAACGGGCTCTTGCTGTTCTTCGCCTTCAAGGAGGTTCGCCTCTCTGCATTCGACCCCGACATGGCGAACACGATCGGAATCAATTCCCGGCTCATCCATTACGCCCTGATGGCGGTGACGGCGCTCGCCGTCGTGGCGGCTTTCGAGACGGTCGGCAGCATCCTCGTCGTGGGGCTGCTGATCGTCCCTCCGGCGACGGCCCTGCTGCTCAGCCGGCGGTTCTCGCGCGTCATGGGGCTGAGCCTCGGACTCGGCGTAGCGGCGACGCTCCTGGGACATATCCTGGCGCGAGCCGCCGCTCCGGCGGTCTTCTCGAAGCTCGGCTTTACGGGAGTCCAGGCGGCAGGAACCTCGGGGATGATCGCCACGGCGGCGGGACTGCTGTTCCTGCTGGCGGTCGGTCTGAAAGGGGCGGAGGAACTCGCCCACCGGTTCCGGCTGACCGTTCGGATCGCGGCCGAAGACCAGCTCGGCTGGCTGTACCGGGTGGAAGAACCGGCCAACGCCGGGAGCGGCGCAGCGATCGATCCCCCCGGCCCAGGCTGGCTGCGGCAGGTCGCGCTCTGGAGTCTCGCGCGAATGGGCCGGGTCCGCCGCGACGGGGACCGGTACGTACTGACCGACAGCGGGCGAACGGTCGCGGCGAAGCTCGTTCGGGCGCACCGGCTGTTCGAGAGCTACATGCAGAAGCATTTTCATCTGCCGGACGACCACTTGCACGCGACAGCGCACAGCGTCGAGCACTTCCTGGATGAAGAGCTTCAGAGCGTCATCGAAGAGGAGCTCGACCGGCCCGAGCACGACCCGCACGGCAAATCGATCCCGCCTCGCGGGTAGTCAGCGGGGGCCAGCACCGGTACACCGACGTCGAAACCGCTCAGCGTCTCGAAGTCTCTTCCGAACACCATTCCGCCGCCGAAGCGGGGACGAGAGCGGCAATGTCGCCGCAGCGGAGGACCATTCCGAATCCTCCGCAGCAGAGGAGGAGACCGGAGAGAAGCCGCAAGTCGTCGGCCGAGACACCGGGCAGCGTGCCGCCGAAGAGGGCGATCCAGACCATCGTGATGACGAGCAGGAGCTGCGCTCCAAGGCCGGCGGCGGAGACGACGATGGAGGCGACGCGGGATGACGCGCGCCGCTTGATGAGGCCGTTGAAGATGCCGACCTCGATCCCCAGCCGGACGAGCCCGGCGAGGATCACCGGTCCGGCAGTCTGCGGGGCGTCTCCCGCGATGCTGAACCCGGAGAGGATCAGGAACAGGTCCTCGAACATGTGGACGCCGCTGAGGACGAGCGCCAGGAGGATCGTCGATGGCATCTTGGCGTCAGCGGCCCGCTGGGGGCGCGGCCGACGGGACGGACCTGGGCCGACCGGCACCACGGGAGCGACGGGGTAAACCGGCTCGACGGGTTTCACCGTTTCGACGGGAGGGGGCGGAGCGGGAGTCTGGGTGAGGCTGGAGTCCTCCGAGGGGATCGCCACTTCGTCGCCACACTCGCGGCAGCGGAACCGCCGTCCGGCGAACTCATCGGGAACGTCGTAGAGTCGGCCGCAGTTCGGACAGGAGACGGACGTCGGCAAAGGAACTCACCGGCAGAAGAAAAACGAGCAGAGAGGCGACGGGCCGGAGAGACGGCCAGCAGGCGGTATGAGGAACGCTCCTGTCACGGAGTGAGCGACTCGGGCTGCCTGTCGGGAGAGGCTTCCCCTCCCCGGTCGTCGGGCGTCCGAGGCGGGAAGCACTCGAACCAGAGGGCCTTCACCGGGCTGGCGAGGGCGAACCAGCAGAACGCGATCGGCAGCGCCAGCTCGTGGACCCAGAACAGGATCGCCGCGCCGAACAGGAGCTGAATGAGGGTCCGGCGGGGTTTGCGGCCCCGGAGGAGCTGTGTGAAGAAGTGCGGATAGCGGACCCGCGAGACCATGAGGGCCGCGACCGCCAGCGTGATGATCGGAACGGCCAGACGGACGGCCGGGATGATCGTCCCGTTGATCCAGGGTTCCCACTCCTTCGAGCCGGCCGCGATCTTGATCAGCTCCGGCATGGCGATGGGGAATGCGGCGACCGTTCCGGCGGCGGCGGGAGAGGGGAGGCCGCTGAATTCTTCGTGCGAATCGTCATCGTCGGTTTCGACGTTGAAGCGGGCGAGCCGCATGATCGCGCACAGCGAGTAGAGGCAGGCGATCGTCCACACGAGCCGCTTGGGATAGAAGAACGGGCCTTCGTACCCGTCGAGGGCGTGCTCGACGAACTGGAGCATGATGAACGCCGGGGCGACGCCGAATGTCACGGCGTCGCAGAGGCTGTCGAGCTGTGCGCCGATCTCGCTCGTCTGGCCGGTGAGCCGGGCGGCGCTTCCGTCGAGCATGTCGCACAGCATTCCGAGGAAGATCAGGAGCCCGGCATAGAAGAGGAGCTGTTGCGGCCCCTCGACGACGCCGGGGCCGAGTTTCGCCGCGAGGGTGATGGCCCCGAATCCGCAGGCGGCGTTCCCCAGGGTGAGGAGCGTCGGAAGGACGGCGATGAGTCGCGGGCGGCGCATGATCTAATCGGCAAAGAGGAGGCAAAGAACGCAATTCACGGTACTTTGCGCCGGGGCGGCTGTCCATGTCCTGAGCCGCGCTTCTCTGCGTGCGGGCTTTCGATCATCTCATCGCGGCGCTCATCACGGCGCGTCTTGTGCAACACGGACAGACCGCATCCGATTCTTCATCGGTCGATGTTGACTTTGTCCCTGTCAAGATCCCGGCGCGGCACTTTGCACCACTCTGCTCAAGACTCACAAAGTGGTCGAGAAGAGGATTGAGAACGCGCGGATGAGTGGTCAGAATGCCCCCGCCAAGACCAGGGCAGCCGGCTGAGGATCAGCGGCGTCGAACGAGACGCATGGCTCCGACATGGTCCCGGAGTGCTTCGAGTCCGCATCACGGAACGAAGAGTCGCTTCAGGGCCGGCGGGTGGCGTGACTCGTCCCATCATGGACTCCCTTCTCCATCTGGTATTCTCTCCCTCACGAGGTCGTGCATGTTGATCGTGGAACGCGGAATCGACGAAGCGCTCATTGTGGACGAGGTCATCGTCCGCGTCGTTTCGGTGGAGGGGCGTGAAGTCCGCCTGGCGGTCGCCTCTCCGGATGGTCAGCCGCGGTACCGCGAGGTCGTTCTCCAGATCCCTGCCGAAAGCTCCGAGGAGCCGGTTCCGATCGAATCCGCCACCCGCGACTAACAAAGACCGCTGGTCCGTGCCGGATGTCCGGCGCAGCGGACCGCCGGCAGGAGCACCGTGTCCGCTGCGATTCCCTATACGACTGACGAGCTCGGCGCGCTGGGGCTGGCGGCAGACCGCCTCCCCCGGCACCTGGCCGTCATCATGGATGGGAACGGCCGCTGGGCCCGCTCGCGGGGACTTCCCCGCATTGAAGGGCATCGCCGCGGCGTCGAGAGCGTCCGGGCGATCGTCCAGCAGTGCGGGAAGCTCGGTCTCGAGCAGCTGACGCTCTACTGCTTCAGCAGCGAGAACTGGAAACGCCCCCCGGTCGAGCTGGATCTCCTGATGAGCCTCCTGCGGTGGTACGTCGTCGCCGAGCGGGCCGAGATCATGCGGCAGGATATCCGCTTCACGACGATCGGCCGCCGCGACCGCTTGAGTCCCGCGATCCGGGCCGAGGTCGAGAAGACGGTCGAGATGAGCGCCGGCAACAGCGGCCTGCGGCTCTGCCTCGCGCTCGACTACGGCGCACGATCGGAGATCGTCGAGGCGGTCCGGAAGATCGCAGAGGCAGTGAAAGCAGGAACGCTCGATCCCGCGGCGATCGACGAAGCCGCGATCTCGGACCACCTCTACACCGCGGGGATGCCCGACCCGGACCTCGTGATCCGCACAGCGGGGGAGATGCGGATCAGCAACTTCCTCCTGTGGCAGATCAGCTATGCGGAGCTGTGGGTCACGGAGACCTTCTGGCCCGACTTCCGCGAGGAGCTGCTGTTCACGGCGCTGCGGGACTATGCCCGCCGGGAGCGGCGGTTCGGCGGGCTCGTCGACTCGAAATAAGGACAGGGCCCTTCATTCATGCTCGGCTGGCGCGTTGCGATCTCGGTCATCCTCATTCCGCTCCTGATCGGGATCTTCGTCCTCGACGCGAAGCTCGGACCCACCGCGCCGCTGCTCGGTGCGTTCTGTCTGCTGCTGGCGGTCCGGAGCGTGTGGGAGATGCAGGACCTGCTCCGGGTCCGGAACGTCGTTCCGCGGCGGACGCTGACCTACAGCGGCGCCGTGGCGATGATCCTGGCCGCCTGGTGGCCCCACCTGCACGGAGCCGCCGCCTCACCCGCTCCGCTGTTTGCGGTCTTCGGTCCGCTGGGACTCGTCTTCAGCCTGTTCGTCTGCCTGTCTCTCGTCGTCGAGGCGCGGCGGTTTCGCGAGCCGGGCGTGACCGTCGAGAACCTGGGGGCGGACCTGATCATCGTGAGTTATGCCGGGCTCCTGCTCGGCGCGACCGCGCAGCTCCGGTGGGTCGCGGGGACCGACGCGGGATATCTGGTCCTCGGCTCGCTCCTGGTGGCGGTCAAGGGGGGAGACATCGGCGGGTACACGTTCGGCCGCCTCTTCGGGCGGACCAAGATGGCCCCGCGGTTGAGCCCCGGGAAGACGTGGGCCGGTGCCTTCGGTGCGTGCGTCGCGGCGGCGCTGGCGGCGTGGGGATGGCTGACGTATCTCCCCCCGATGTTCCACAGCGGCTGGGCTCCCTGTCCGGCCGGGTGGAGCCTGTTCTACGGTTTTGTCCTGGGAGTGGTCGGCCTGGCGGGGGATCTCTGCGAGTCGCTCATCAAGCGGGACGTCGGCAAGAAGGACGCCGCGGCGCTCTTCCCCGGCTTCGGGGGGCTGCTCGACCTGCTCGACAGCGTGATCTATGCGGGACCGGCGGCCTATCTCTTCTGGAAGCTCGCCCCCCTCGCCTCGTGGCCGGTCGTCGGCTGACGCCATCCCGCTCACGCGCGGGGTGGACGTTCAGAGTTTTCGAGCCAGCGTCACACCATCTCCCAGCGGCAGCATCGAGATCTCGACCCGCGTATCCGCGGCGACAAGCTGATTGAACTGCCGGATGGCCACGGTGGAGGGGTCCTGATCGTCCGGGTTCGCCACCTGTCCCGACCAGAGGGTGTTGTCGATCGCGATCAGACCGCCTGGGCGGACCAGCCGGAACGCGCGGTCGTAGTAGCCGGCGTAGTTCTCCTTGTCGGCGTCGATGAAGGCGAAGTCGTAGGAGTCGGCCGCGCCGTCGGCGATGAGCCGGTCGAGCGTCTCGAGGGCCGGTCCGAGCCGGAGGTCGATCTTCTGCTCGACGCCCGCTTCGCGCCAGAATTCGCGGCCGATGTCGGTCCACTCGCGGGAGATGTCGCAGGCGGTGATCGTCCCGTGAGAGGGGATGGCGAGGGCGGTGGCGAGCGTGCTGTAGCCGGTGAAGACGCCGATCTCGAGGCAGCGGATCGCCCCGATCAGCGGCAGGAGGAGCCGGAAGAACTGACCGTGCTCCGGGGAAATCTGCATCCGGGCGTCGGGGAGGGGGGCGGTCCGGATCCGGAGCCGCCCGAGGACCTCGGGCTCCCGGACGCCGAACTCGAGGAGGTACTGCTGCAGCTGCGGCGCGAGGCCGAGGGTTTGCGACGACATCCGGGATTTCCGCGCGGTGGCCGGCCGAACCCGGAAGTCGCGGCGCGCGGCTCCCGGTGGGCGGTCCGTTTGACCGGACTGTAGCGACTGGGCAGGATGATCCAACCCGCCTCCCGGGGCGGGCGTGGCAATCTCGCGACGACAGGTGACCTCCCGTCCCCCGGATGGACGACATTCCCTCCGGGATCGATACGATTCGGGGGACCGCCCCCGCGCCCGCAGCCTTCCCGCAACCGTCACACTCGACCGCCGCCGCGGCTCAAACCGCGACGCCCTCCACACCACTATGGCCGAAAAGCTCCAAGGGATCTTCACCCCGAACCTCGTCCCCTATGACGACCAGGGGGACATCAACGAGGGGGAATTCCGCCGGTACATCGACTGGCTGATCGCCAAGGGGGTGCATGGCCTGTACCCCAACGGGTCGACTGGGGAGTTCACCCGCTTCACGCCCGAAGAGCGGAAGCGGATCCTCGGGATCGTGGCCGACCAGGTCCGGGGCCGGGTCCCCATCCTGGCGGGAGCGGCGGAAGCCAACGTCAAGGAGACGCTGCGGGCCTGCGAATACGCGGCGTCGCTGGGGATCCGGGCGGTCGCGATTGTCTCGCCGTTCTACTACAAGCTGAGCCCGGCGTCGGTGTACGCCTACTTCAAGGAGATCGGCCGGAACACGCCGATCGACGTGACGCTCTACAACATCCCGATGTTTGCGAGCCCGATCGACGTCCCCACGGTGCAGCGGCTGAGCGAGGAGTGCGAGCGGATCGTCGGGATCAAGGACTCGTCGGGCGAGTTGCCGCACATGATCCGGATGATCCGGGCAGTCCGGCCGAACCGTCCCGAATTCTGCTTCCTGACCGGGTGGGACGCGGCGCTGATGCCGATGCTGCTGGTCGGCTGCGACGGCGGAACCAATGCCTCGAGCGGGGTCGTCCCCGAGCTGACGCGGCGGCTGTACGACCTGACGATGTCGCGGCGGATCGACGAAGCCCGCGAGCTGCAGTACGACCTCGTGACGCTGTTCGACACGATGATCTACCAGGCGGAGTTCCCGGACGGGTTCCGGACCGCCGTCAATCTCCGCGGCTTCAACATGGGCCGCGGCCGCCAGCCCCTGTCCGACAAGCAGCAGACGGACCTCACGGCCCTCAGCCGGACGCTCCAGTGCCTGCTGGCGTCGCAGGGGTTCACCGACGAGCCGATCGGCGGATGCCCGCTCCCTGCGGGAAGCGGCCCCGTCGGTCAGGACGTGACGGTGATCGTCCAGACCGTCGTGGCAGAGCTGAAGCGGCGCGGCTTGATGTAGACTCCGGCGGGCCGGTTCCCCATCGGATCCGGCCTTTCGACCCTGCCGGCGAACCGTGATGTCTGACTCCGCTCCGCACCATCCGACCACGTCGGAGATTCTCCACCTGTTCGCTGAACGGGGAGGCTCGGAGTACGGAGGAGAGGCGGTCACGCAGCAGGAGCACGCGCTGCAGGCGGCGTTCTTCGCCGAGCGCGAAGGAGCGACCGCCGCGCTGATCACGGCGGCACTGCTGCACGATGTCGGGCACCTGCTGCATTCGCTGCCGGAGGATGCTCCGGATCAGGGGATCGACGACCGGCATGAGGCGCTCGGGGAACGGTGGCTGGCGGGGCACTTCGGCCCTGAAGTCATCGATCCCGTGGCGATGCACGTCGAAGCGAAGCGCTACCTCTGTGCGACCGATCCGGACTACGTCGCGATCCTCAGCCCCCCCTCGATCCAGAGCCTGGAGCTGCAGGGGGGACCGATGAATCCCGCCGAAACCCGGGCCTTCGAGTCCCGGGTCTACTTCCGGGACGCCGTCCGCCTGCGGCAGTGGGACGACGCCGCCAAGGTCGTCGGCCTCAAGACCCCGCCGATCGAACACTTCGCCCGCTACATCGACGCCTCCTGCCGCTGAGGCAGATCGGACGAGCAGAAGAGGTTAAACACCAAGACACCAAGGAGGCACAAAGAGCACAAAGGAAGACGGAAGGGCGTTCTGGTATGTCCTCCTTGGTGACCTTCGTGCCTCCTTGGTGACCTTCGTGCCTCCTTGGTGTCTTGGTGTTTAACTCCTCGCGGTCCTCGATCGTACCTGGCTTCAGGCTCGCGACCGCTCAATTGACTCGATCACCCGCTCGGCAACCGGAATGCCCGTCGCCCGCTCAAACGCCCGCCAGCCCGGGACAGCGTTGACCTCGATCACGTAGATCTGTCCCTGCTCGTCATACAGCAGATCGACTCCCGCAAAGCGAGTCTCGGTGCAGCGCGCCGCCCGCAGGGCGAACTCGATCTCCTGATCGGTCGCCGCGTGCACCTCCGCCCGCGCGTCGCGCGACACGTTCGTCCGGAAGTCGTGCGGATTCGTCCGCTTCACCGATCCGACCGGCCGCCCGTCGAGCACCAGCACCCGGATGTCATACCCCGGATGCCGGATAAACCGCTGCAGATACAGCACCGCGCCGATCCGCTCCAGCGTCCGAAACACCCGGTGCGCCAGATCCGGATCGGAAACCCGCACGATCCCCCGCCCTTCCGAACCAAACAGCGGCTTCACCACGACATCCCCGCCCAGTCGGGTGAACGCCTCCATCGCCTGCTCGAACCCCTCGCAGGTGATCGTCTCGGGAACCGGAAGCCCCTCCGCCGCCAGCCGCGACGTGGTCAGGTACTTGTCGACGGCACACTCGATCGCCCGCGGCGGATTGAGCACCGTCACCCCCGACTGCTGGAGCCGGTGCAGCGCGTCCATCCGGAACACGACCTGCTCGAGCGACCCCGGCGGCATCGTACGGACAACGACTGCGTCCCACGCCGCGAGATCACCGACCGGGCTTTCGACGGTGTTGAGCCCGGCCCCCACCGAAGCGGTCAGCGTTCCGTAGTCGATCCGCTCGCAGCGGTGGCCGCGCGCCGCGGACGCTGCCGTCAATGCGTCGACGTACCAGCTGCCTTCGTTGCCCAGGATCGCGATGCGCATAGAGGACCGTCCAACTACGTTTGCACCGTTCCCTGTACGGAAGCGCCTCCGGCGAGGGCAGGGGCTGGCCCCTGCACCCCAACAGTTAGAACGGCCAGTTCGCGCCAAGAATCCGCTTCTGAATCGCCGTCAGCTCCTTGATCCCCGCCTGGGCCAATCCGATCTGACTCTGCAGCTCCTCAAAGCTGAACGTCCCATGCTCCGCCGTCCCCTGCACCTCCACAAACTTCCCTTCGCCCGTCATCACCACGTTCATGTCGACCTCGGCCCGACTGTCCTCCGTGTACTCGAGATCCAGAATCGGCCTGCCGTTGTGAATCCCCACACTCACCGCCGCCACACTCCCGGTGAACACCTTCCGCCAGTCGAACCCCTCGGCCTGGATGCTCGCCACGGCATCCACGAGAGCAATGAAGCCCCCCGTGATGCTCAGCGTCCGGGTCCCCCCGTCCGCCTCGATCACGTCGCAGTCGATCGCCACCGTCCGGGCTCCCAGCGCCACCGTGTCGATCACCGACCGCAGACTCCGGCCGATCAGCCGCTGGATCTCCGTCGACCGACCGTCGACCTTGCCACCGCGCTCCCGCGGCTTCCGCGGAGCCGTGCTCCCCGGCAGCATGCTGTACTCGGCCGTCACCCACCCGGTCGGCGGAAACTCCCCCTTCTTCCACGGCGGAACCGACTCATCCACGCTCGCGGTGCAGAGCACAGCCGTCTTCCCCGCGCGGATCAGCACCCGCCCCGGCGCGGCACCGAGATACGGACGCTCCACCGTGATCGGACGGAGTTCATCGGGACGGCGACCGCCGGGACGTTCCTGAGTCATTGAGACGCTGCGCAGTGAGGAAAGAGTGACGTAAATGAATGTCTGAGATCGGAAGAGAGGACTACTTCCGCCGGGCCGTAGCGGACTTCGATGGCGAACGGGTCGCCCCTGGCGGCTGCGAACCCCGCCCTGCGGAAACGCGACGCTTCGGCTCCTCATCGAGCCCCAGCCCCGCCCGCTCCATCTTGAGAAGCTGTTCCTTCATCCCGAGTCCCGACGGAGCCGAGTACCCGCCGAGCTTTCCCCCCGACGCGGTGACGCGGTGGCAGGGGATCAGCAGCGGAATGCAGTTGGAGGACATCACGGTCCCGACCGCGCGGGCCGCCCCCGGAGCACCGGCCCGTTCGGCGACTTCACCGTAACTCGCGGTTTCTCCGTACTCCAGCCCGCGAACGACCAGCAGCACCTTCCGTTGGAAATCGGTCCGCGCCGCGAGAGTGACGTCGATCCGCGAAAAGTCCGCCGGCTTCCCTGCGGCGTAGTCGGTGCAGATCTTGCGAGCAGTCGGATTCCAGTCCTTCTCGACCAGCTCGCCGCCGGTCCAGCGGCGCTCGAGATCGCGACGGGCCTCGTCCTTGGAAGCATGTCCGAAGGCGAGCCCCTGAACCTGCCGTCCGATGCCGACCAGCGCGAACCACCCCAGTTCGGTTGGAAACAGGGAGATCGACGCAACCGGGTGTCCCATCATCGCCTTGAGGCTGGAGCGCGCACGGAAAAGACCCTTTTTGACCGAGGGTCCAGGCGCTCGTACAATACGCCTCCCCCGGGTGGTTGTCGAACGTCGCAGAGCGACCTCGCAGCCACCTTGTCCATTTGATGCCGAGGTCTTTCGGATGTACTCGTCTCTGTCGGACGACTTCTTCGTCAACATGACTCTCAACACCGAAATGGCGCTCCCCTCGGGGCGGGAGACGGTGCTGGAGTTCTTCGGCCGGGTCCAGAAGTCCTACCCCGCGATGCGGAATTTCCACACCCGCGAGACCGGCGACTTCATGCTCGAAGAGGACAAGGATCAGCCGCACTACCGCTGGATGTCGCTCGAGTCCCGGCGGATCTGCAGCGGCTGCGTGAACCCTCCATCGGTCGACGACGCCCTGCCGCAGCACAGCCTGGCGCTCGAGCTCGCGCCGTACATGCTCTCCGTCAGCCCGCTCGACTGCGAAGCGCTCGACTTCCTGTTCGGCTTCGACTTCCACTTCAAGGGGAACCACGACGAGATCGTGGCCGAGGCGCTGGGGGGCGGGACGGCGGGGGAGAGTCTCCTGACGATCCCGGGAAGCAAGCCGCTGAACTTCGAGCCGTCGATCACGATGGCGCTCGAGCCGGGCTGCCGGCGGCAGTGCCGGCTCTTGGTCGAAACCCGGACCAACGCCTATCAGGTCCGGCGTAATGAGTTCCCGGATGAGCCGATCACCGTCTACTTCACGGTGCGACAGTACGGCAGCCTGGCCCACGATGCGTCCTACGTCGAAACGCTGAACGAGCTGCGGGCTGACTGTGAGCGGCTGATCCACGAGCACGTGGCTGATCAGGTGCTCCGCCCGCTGGCCGCGGCGATTGCCCGCCGCAATCCCTGAGCTTCCTGCGGCGGCATGAGCGCTTGGACCGCGGTACCGGAGCACCGCTCCGCCATCCGGTTGACCGGCTTCCCGATGGCGTGCAAAGCCGCCTCCTCCGGCCGGATGTTCATCACTTCGCCTGCAGCGCCGCGGCGAACCACCTGTTCAGCGAGGGATTTCCTTCGTTTTCGGGCCGGGAATTGAAATTTCTGCAATCCGTTTCGGATTTGGGCTCAAGTTCTGCCAGCCCCGTTGACCGGTCCGGCAGGCGTGCGTAACTTCCCGCCCGCTGTTCGACCCTGTCGGCAGCCATTCCCTTCCTGATCTCCCTGTCCCCAGCCGCGGTCGTCCTGACCGAGGCAGAGGACACCTCGGCCGAGTCCTTCGGCCCGCCTCCTCACCTCCCACTCCCGCCTCCCGTCGATTCGAAAGGATTCCATCATGAAGCGCGCGGCCCTCTCTCTGCTGGGTACGTTCCTGCTCGTCGCCAGCTCCGGCTGCTGCTGCGGCCTGTTCCACGGCGGCGGATACGGCGGCGGCTGCAGCCCCTGCGGCGCCAACTACGCCCCGAGCCCCTGCAGCACCGGCGGCTGCTCGCCGTTCGGCCCGGGCGCCTACGCGACCGGCTCGACGATGAGCGCGGCGATCGGCACGCCGACCTACGCGGCGGCCCCTCTCGCTCCGACCACCGCCGGCCTCAACCCGCTTCCGACCTACTAAGGCGACTCCGACGGGAGGTGACGCGCCCCGCGTCTGCTCAGCAGACGGGGTGGCGCGCCCCGAGGCTCCCGCAGGCCGCGCTCGCGCGGCACCGCCCGAGCTCCGCGGCGTGCCACTCGTGCTCCGATTCCTGTCGTGATGCGCTCCTGCGCAGCCAACCGGCCGGCCCGACGCTACAACTCGGCGTCGAAGCCTCTCTCCTCCACGGCGCCGGCCATGGCGATCTCACAGCAGCCGATCCGCGAACTGATCTCGTCCTCCGAAATCGCCGCCCAGGTGGCGGTGATCGGGGAGCGGATCACCACGGACTATGCGGGTCGCCCCCTCACGATCCTGGGGGTCCTCTCCGGCAGCCTCATGTTCGTCTCGGACCTGATGCGGAGCATCCGCATCCCGCACCAGCTCGGCCTCCTGCAGGCCTCGAGCTACCGCGGCGAAGCGACGAGCCCCGCCGAACTGATTCTCAACCTGGCGTTCCTTCCGGAACTGACCGGGCGTGACGTCCTTCTGGTCGACGACATCCTCGACACGGGCCGCACGCTCACTGCGCTCGAGGAGACGATCGGACGGATGGAGGTCGCGTCGGTCTCCGCCGCCGTCCTGCTCTGGAAGCGTTCGCGGACGACCGCTCCGGTCGTCCCCCGCTACGTCGGCTTCGAGATCCCCGACGAGTTCGTCGTCGGCTACGGCCTCGACTATGCCGGCGACTACCGATACCTCCCCTATGTCGGCGTCGTCGCGCCGGGCTGAGTGGGGGAGAGAGTTCGCTGGGCTTCAGACCGGAGCCCAAGCCTCGAGCCGATCAGTCGAACGCCGGGACAGGCTGTCCGTCGTGCCGATTCGCCCAGAGCTGGAGGACTCCGTGGTCCATTTCGCGTCCTACGAACCGGACATGGCCATCGCCAAAGGCGAAGTTGGAACCGCCGGAGTGGAAGCTCAGATATCCGCCGACCCGCAGCAGGTCCGCCTCGGACAGCGTCTCGTTCCCCGGCATCTCTCCCTTGGGGAACGGAAGGTTGGCGTTTCCGTCCTGCCGGGAGAGTGAGCCGTCGTCCTGCCGGACGATGTCGAGATAGGCGGTCGCGTTCCGGGGATCGTTGAGGAGTTCCCCGGTTGTCCGGAGGCTGGCCCGCGTCCCGGACGCCCAGGTGAGCATTTTGGACGATGTGATCTCGCCGAGCAGCAGCGTGTGCGGCAGCCCGTCTTCGATGTCGCGGATCCGGACGCGGCTGTTGAGGAAGAACACGCCGCTGTTGTCTTCGGCGATCGGCGCCTCAACGTCGTGAGCGCTGCCGGCGTAGTGGGAGCCGATGTCTCCGGCATCCGGGCTGGAGGGGCAACGGAGCCACTTCGGACGGACATCCGGCTCGGACAGGATCTTGTTCGCGTCGCTGTCGACGTCTTCGCGGAAATCGACCGCCGCGTAAAGGTTCGGATCCTCGAGGTACGGCAGGACCTGGACGGCCCAGCCCATCAGGTAGCCCTGCTTCGGCAGGTTGACGACCGGTCCCTGATCGTTGACCGAGCCCGGCGGGAACGTGCCGTGTGACTGATGGTAGTTGTGCAGCCCGAGGGCGATGTTGGCGAGGTTGGCCGTGCAGGCCGTCCGGCGGGCCGCTTCCCGCGCCTGCTGGACCGCCGGGAGGAGCATCGCGACCAGGACGCCGATGATGGCGATCACGACGAGCAGTTCGATCAGCGTAAAGCCGCTGCGCCGGGCACGAGATGCGACAAAGACCGCAGTGGAAACGGGATCGGCGGGGACAGGTTCAGGGCGCATCGGCTCCTCCGGACGGACGTCTGCCGGGACTACGCCCGGTGGGGCGGAAGTGTGAGCCCATTTTGGAGGGGGGCAACAAAAAATGCCTTCCGAATCGCTTCGGAAGGCATTGTTCCGCAGTCCTGCTCCCTCGCCGACGGTCAGACGGGAGGGCCCGACTTGCCCTGATCAGACAGGACGAACGACCGAGGCCCGCGCTCCCTTGGGGCCCTGTTCCGATTCGAACTCGACGTTCTGTCCTTCGTAGAGGGATTCAAAGTTGGTGTCCTTCACCGCCGAGACGTGGAAGAACAGATCTTTCCCGCGATCGGCCCCCGCGATGAACCCGAAGCCCTTGTCCGCAACAATTTTCTTGATCGTACCGCGCTGCATGGCAGCCCTTCCTCAAACTCGAAGACGTGAAAACGTGAAATGAGAGTGGTCCGCCACCCGCCAAGCCGTCATGCACATCCCGCTGGAGCCCGGCGTGTGTGGCACGCCAGCCAACAACACACCACCAACAATCTTCAAACTCGGTAGCTCAACACATGCGGTGCATGGGCCACGTCGACCGTCTGTTGCAGATTGTGAAGGGTCGGTCCGAACATCGAAAGCCAAGGCAAATTACGAACACCTCTGACGTGAACAGGAGACTAACGATCAAAGTTTACGAATGCCATCTCAAATCCCTTTTGTCAGAGACTTTCCGACGACCCGACCAACTCGGAATCGCTAGCGCGCTGAACATCTCCCGCTCAAGGGATTCGCTTTGCGTGCTAAGCAGGCGGCCTTATTCAAAAGAAAGCTGTTCTGACTCGTTAGTCAGTCAATAAAGCCTGACATTTCTTGTATCGACTCCCGCTTCATACCGGCGTCCTGGAGCCGAGTGAGCAAATCCGCACGCGCTCCCGCCTGGGCGTTCTTCTTGCGTCGGATCCGGACGTGGACCCCCTGGTCGTCACCGGTGGCTCCCTTGGCGAGGGCGACAGCGTCATCGAGTGCTGCGGGCTGCAGGTCGCCGTCGTCGGAGGCGACCGCGTAGCCGGGACCGTCGATGACGATCGTCACGATCGCCGGCGTTCCGCGACGCCCCGGTGTGGCGGGAGTCGACCGTTCGCTGTTTCCATCGGGAATGGCGGGGGGAACGATCGGGGAATCGTCTTTCTGCTGTTCGATCGCGGTCCGTTTGGCGTTGGGATCGCGGGATTCGACGGCGACGCCATCCCCGGTCCCGGTCTTGGTGCTCGTTCCCGGCCCGCCGGGGCCGAACCCCTTGAACATCGATCCCAGCCACCATCCGGCGGCGAGCAGGCCGATGACGACGACCGAGGTGCGTGTGTTTTTCATGAGACGGAGCGGTGAGTGTGACGAGCGGCTTCCGGCGTTGTCTCACGAATCCGGCAGGCTGTCCAGAAGAATCTCGTTCCCGACGGACTCGGGATCGATCTGGAGGCCAGTTGAGGCGCCGGAGCCCCCCTCCGCCCCTATTCGTCGTCGCCCGGCGTCTCCTCCTCAGATCGCAGTTCCGGTGGCAGCGCGTCGACCACGGGCGGGACCGGGAACGGCGGCTCCTCGATCCCCTCTTCCTCCCGCATCCGGTTGAGCAGCCGTCCCCACGTCACATAGTGCAGGACGAAGAACAGCCCCGCCCCCGCCATCAGCGCCACGACCACCACAAGCTGCGGGAACACCATCGCGGTGAGCCCGAGAAATCCGGCCGAGACCGCCAGCACGGCGAACAGGGCCATCATCGTCCCGGTGTCCCGCTGCTGCGGCGTGACGACCGGTTCCCGGCGGGGGAGACGCGGCAGACGGGTCATGCAGGCTCCTTCTCCAGGTACTTCCTGAGCTGCTTCTGGCGGTAGAAGAAACTCTCTTCGAGCAGGTCGAGAATCTTGCTCTCGGTCAGCAGGAAGCCGACGATCCCCCCCGGCGGTTCGAACTCGATCCGGTCCACCAGCCGCGTCGAGCGTCCCTGGGCCTCGAAGATGTGCTCATGCCGCCACTTTTTCATGACCCCCTTCCGCTGCTCCTCCACGATCAGCTGCGGCGGCGTCAGGGCGACGATCTCGTGCTCCCCCTTCTGGACCTGCCCCATCCCCATCAGCTCGAGCTGCAGCTTCGTCCCCAGACTGATGACCTCGGGCGGATTGACGAACCGCAGTCCGGTCGAGGGATCACTGACTCGGATGACATTCGCCGGACGGATCAGGAAATCGAACACATCGTCGATGTGGCAGTTGAGAATCAGCTCGTCTTCGAACAGGGCCATGCGGACCTCTCCGGGAAATCTCGTCGGGGCATCTTCAGTGGCAGGTGAGGCAGGACTCTATTCTGCCCTCCCCCCAAGAACCAGTGCCAGCCAGGGCTCTGCCCTGGACCCGGGAGGGGTGACCCCCTCCACCCCGGGCGGCGTGGCACGACGGGTTGCGCTCAGGGGGCTGCGACGCCAATGAGTGCTGCTCGGGAGGACGACTGGAGAGCCATGGCGCGCCCCTTGGTCCCCTCGGCGGTTCCGGGGCGCAGGAGCGCACCGGGTGGCCTTCGGCCACCGGCCAGTCGATCCCTGTGGGAGTGCGCTAAGAACGTTGGCCCGGCAGAGTCTCTTCAAGCGATCAGTTCGGGAATCACTTCCGCCGTCTCCGGAACGAGCGGCACGTCGGCCCCCTCCCGGTTCTTAAGATGCGTCAGGAACGGGTCGATCCCCAGCAGGTGATACATCGTCGCCAGCATCGACTTCGGCGAGATCGGACGGTCGGTCACCTGACCGGCAATCGCGTCCGTCGCCCCGATGACCTTCCCTCGCGGCGTCCCGCCACCCGCAAAGACGGACGAATACGCCTGCGACCAGTGATCCCGGCCGCCCCCCTGCACATTGGCGATCTTCGGCGTCCGTCCATGCTCGCTCATCAGCACGACGAGCGTGTCGTCAAGCATTCCCCGCTCTTCCAGATCGAGGATCAGCCCTGCAAACGCCTTGTCGAGCCCCGGCGAAAGCTGGTCGACCATCCTTGGGAAATGCCAGTCGTGCGTGTCCCAGGCGTCTCCGGCGAGACCGTACTCGTCCCAGAAGACCGACACGAGCCGGCTCCCCGCCTCGACCATCCGGCGGGCGGCGAGACAGGACTGACCGAACAGCGTCATCCCGTACCGGCTGCGGGTCGCCTCGGATTCGCGGCGGACGTCGAGCGCCTCCCGCACCCGCGGCGAGGCGACGATCGAATACGCCATCTGCTGGAACTTCGAAAGCGATGTCCCCGGCAGGCTCCGGTCGAGGTCCCGCCGCGAATCGTCGAACTGCTCGAGCAGCGTCTTCCGGCGGTTCAGGCGATCGAGCGTGACATCCGGGTTCGTATCAACCGCTGCGAGGCGGAAGTGGGAGTCGGCACTACAGCCGAGATACGGCTCCGGGCCCTCGTAGGCGAAACCGGTCCGGGCCTTCCGGACGTTGACCGTCCCCTGGCCGAAGAACTCCGTCCAGACCGGCTGGTACGAGCCTTCAAGGAACGCCCCGTAGGGGCCCGCGCGGAACGGCTGGTCGGATCGCTTGCTGCTGAACGGGAAGGGGAGCGCGACGTTCTGGACGAACTCGGCCGGCTCGCCGCCGCGGCGCTGCCGGTCGACGTATTCGACGCACGAGCCGAAGTAGGGGTGGTGCCGCTCGTCGCGCGGGTTGAGCTCCATCCCGACGTCGACGAAGCCGGTGCCGGTCATCGCATAGGCGACGCCGTGGATCGGGTAGGGGTGGGTGCAGGAGCGGATGACGGAGCAGCGGTCCATCACCTGCGCGGTGTTGGGCAGGAGCTCGCTGACGTCGAGTCCGGGGAGCGACGAGGGGATCGACTTGATCGTCCCGCGGACTTCGACCGGAGCCTCCGGCTTCATGTCGAAGGTCTCGAGCTGACTCGGCGACCCGTACAGAAAGAGGATGATGCAGTTCTTGGCCCGACCGAATCCGGGGCGCTGCTCGGAACTCGCCTGGGCGGAGCTGGCGAGGAGCTGGGGCAGACTGAGGCCGGCCAGCGAGGCTCCGCCGATCTGCAGGAGATCGCGGCGCGTCACCCCGTCGCAAAGCCTTGTCGGCGAACCCAAAACGCGAAACATCGGTCTCTCCGAACTGTTCGCGAGCGCAACTGATCGACGAGAGTTTATTCGTCCGGGGTGCGTCACACAATGAGAAGAATGACGCAATGTCCCCGGTTTCCCAATGAAGCAGCCGGCCGAGCGGCGCGGCGTCCGCCGGCCGGTGAGATCGGACGCCGGGGCGACTTGACCCCCACCGCAATTCCATCATTCTGAGTCGTTTCCATCCGTTCACCTCTCTCCCCAATCCGCACGCCTCGCATGACTGTCCGGACCCGTTTTGCACCGTCTCCCACCGGCTACATGCACATCGGCGGCATGCGGACCGCCCTGTTCAACTGGCTATGGGCCCGGCGGAACGGGGGCCAATTCATCCTACGGATCGACGACACCGACCAGCAGCGGAACATGGCCGAGGCGCTCGGACCGATCCTGCGGGCATTTGAGTGGCTCGGTCTCCTGTGGGACGAGGGCCCGGTCCGGGACGGGGGCCCGGCGGACGGCGGTCCGCACGCTCCCTACTTCCAGTCGCAGCGAAGCGACCGGTATCGCGAGGCGGTCGCCGGCCTCCTCGCCTCGGGAGCGGCGTACAAGGACTTCGAGACTCCCGAGCAGACGAAGGCCGACCGGGAAGCGGCCGAGAAGGAGAAGCGCCCCTACGTCAGCAGCCGGCAGTCGCTCGGCCTGTCGGATGAGGAGCGGGCGGCCCTGGAGCGGGACGGAAAGCCGTTCGTGGTCCGGCTGCTGGTCCCCCGGGGCGAGAAGATCGGTCTGACGGACCACATCCGCGGTGAAGTCGAATGGGACTGCAACCTCCTGCCCGATCCCGTGATCCTCCGGGGAGACGGCTCGGCCCTCTACAACTTCGCGACGGTCATAGACGACATTGATTTCTCCATCACGCACGTCATCCGGGCGGAAGAACATCTGACGAATACGGCGGTCCAGCTTCTCGTGTACCGGGCACTTAAGAAGCCCGCACCGGATTTTGCTCACATTCCGTTCGTCGCTGCTCCCGGAACGACGCAGAAGCTCGCCAAGCGAAAAATCGGGGAGTACCGAAAGAGTCCGCAGTTCAAAAAGTTGTTCGAGATGGGGGATGCCGTCTTTCCGAAGATCGGCCTCCCCAGCTCGGATTCCCTGAGCCCGGTGATGGTCGAGTACTACGAGAAGATGGGTTTTCTGCCTGAGGCAGTCCTGAATTCGCTGGCCCGACTTGGCTGGTCGCTCGACGACAAGACCGAGTTTATGGACCTCGAGTTCATCACCCAGAACTTCTCGCTCGACCGGGTCGTCAAAGGCCCGGCCGGCCTCGATCCCGACAAGCTCCTCGCCTACCAGGAGCACTGGATGGGGAAGAAGTCGGTCGATGAGAAGGTCGAGCTCTGCCTTCCGTACCTCGTGCAGGCCGGCTACGTCCCCGCGGCGTCGGCGGATTCCTCCCGGGGTATGGTGGCCCGTCTGATTCGGGCCCTCGACACGCGGATCAAGCTTTCGAGCGACATCGTCCTCTACGACGAGTACTTCGTTGCGGATGACCAGATGGCGTACGACGAGAAGGCCTTCGCGAAGCGCCTCAAGGACGCCCCCGAGTCGGTCGCCCTGCTGCGGGATTTCCGCGAGGAGCTCGCCAAGGCCCCTGTGTTTGAGGCCCCGGCGCTCGACAAGCTGCTGCACGACTGGCTCGCCGCCCGCGGCGCGCAGGTCGGACAGATCATTCACGCCCTCCGGCTCGCCGTCACCGGCAAGCCGGCCGGCCCCGGCATGTTCGACGCCCTCGAACTCCTCGGCCGCGAGCGGTGCCTCGCCCGGATCGACCGAACGCTGGCACGTCTCGCCGGCTGACATTTTCCAACAGCATCGCGACAGGCTTCGCCAGTTCCACCTGAAGCCTGTCGCCTGAGGCCTGATCGCTCTTCTCATGTCCGACACGCTCTACATCGTCGACACCTTCTCGCTCCTGTTTCAGGTTTTCTTTGCCATCCGGCAGCCGATGACCGGAACGCGGGGGCAGCCGACGAATGCCGTGTTCGGCTTCACAGGGGACATCGAGCACCTCGTCAAGGAGAAGAAACCGACGCACCTCCTGTTCGCGATGGAATCCCCCGAGCCGGGTGAGCGGCTCAATATCTATGCCGAGTACAAGGCGAACCGGGACGAGATGCCGGATGAGCTTCGGCCGCAGGTGGGGATGATTCTGGAACTGCTCGAGGCGTACCGGATCCCCGTGGTCACGTCGCCCGGCTGGGAGGCGGACGACGTCTTCGCGACTCTCAGCCGCCGGGCGGTCGCCGACGGGATGGAGGTCCGGATCGTCACGAACGACAAGGACGCGCGGCAGCTGATCTGTCCCAAGTGCAAGCTGTACGCGATCCGGAAGCGGCAGTTCTTTGACGAGACGGAGCTGCTGCAGGAGTGGGGAGTCCGTCCGGAGCAGGTGATCGATTTTCAGTCGCTGGTGGGGGACAGCGTCGACAACGTGCCGGGGGTTCCCGGGATTGGCCCCAAGACGGCGGCGACGCTGCTGCAGGAGTACGGCACGCTGGAAGCGGTCCTCGACAACGCCGACAAGGTGAAGGGGAAGAAGGCGTCGGAGAACCTCAAGGCGTTCCGAGACCAGGCGTTCATGAGTCGTGAGCTTGTGACGCTCCGTCAGGATCTGCCGATCGATTTCAGCTGGGAGGATGCGCGGCTGCGGGAGCCGGACTGGGAGCATCTGCTGCAGTTGTTCAACGACTTCGGGTTCCGGCGGTACGCGAACGAAGCGCAGATCAAGCTGCAGGAGACGCGGATCCGGACACCGCAGCAGGTGGAGCGGAAGTGGGAAGTGATCCGGACGACCGAGCAGTTCGGGACGTTTGTTGCGGAGCTGCGGGAGCAGCCGCGGTTCTGTCTGGACCTGGAGACGACGAGTGTCAATCCGCTGGAGGCGGACATTGTGGGTTGGGCGTTCTGCTGGAAGGCGGACATCGGGTACTACATTCCGGTGGCTGGTCCGCCGGGTTCGGAGGTTCTGGACCGAGGTCAGGTGCTGGCGGCGCTGAAGCCGATTCTGGAAGGCGTGGCGCCGGAGGGGATTCCGGGGGGGCTGCCGAGCGTGGTGAAGATGGAGGCGAAGGGGCCGCCGGCCAAGGCTCCCGGCACGCTGTTCTGAAGCTCCTCCCAAACAGCGCTCCTTGGCGTCGCAGCCCGATTGCGCAACCCATCGTGCCACGCCGCCCCGGTCCAGCGGGACGCTGGCCCCGCCGGAGGCGCTTCTGCTGTGGAACCGTGGAAAACCGCCGACGTCTGCTTTGGGAACCGACGTCGAGGACTCCCATGCTCCTGACCGCGGGGAGTGCAGTGCGGGCGTGCTGGAGAGGGGAGTATACGACGTCGGGCCGCGATTGGATGCCCGTTGTGTTCCGCGGTTCCGCAACGGAAGTGCCTCCGGCGGCCAGGAGCTCCGCCCCTGGACCCGGGTCGCCGTGGGAAGATGGGTTTGCGCGGGTGGTGCTGTGCCGGCCGGGACGGGTTGGAGCCAGCAAGCTACCTCCCTTTGCTCCATCAGGACCATTCCCGATTGGCGGAGCCCCCGCCCCACCGTAGGATACGAACTGCCCCCTTTCGAGTGCGCGCCCTCGCTCGGTCCCAGGTGTCCGTCCTCCACGGAATTCGCCCGGCATGCAGACGTCCTTTGACCCGGCCTCCTCAGTCTCCCGGCGCGACTGGCTCCTCCGCTCCGGAGCCGGATTCGGAGGAATCGTCCTCTCCGACATGCTCCAGGCCGCCAGCGCCCTCCCGATGGCCAAGCCCGGCCAGGCCTACCTGCGTCCCACCGCCAAAAGTGTCATCTTCCTGTTCATGGAAGGTGGCCCCAGCCACATGGACTCGTTCGACCCCAAGCCCAAGCTCAACGAGCTGGCCGGGCAGCCCCTCCCCCCGGGCTTCAAACGAGTCATCACCGCCATGGGGGAGATCAACTCCCCGCTCCTCGAATCCAAGCGGAAGTGGAAACAACACGGCGAGAGCGGCCTGTGGGTCTCCGACTGGCTCCCGAATATCGCCACCTGCGCCGATGATCTGGCCGTGATCCGCTCCTGCTGGACCAACGGCATCAACCACTCCGGCGGCGTCTGCCAGATGAACACCGGCACGCCGATCGCCGGCCGCCCCTCGCTCGGCTCATGGGTCAGCTACGGCCTCGGGACCGAGAACGCGAACCTCCCCGCCTTCGTCGTCATGACCGACTCGACCACCGAGCCGATCAACGGCCCCCGCAACTGGAGCGCCGGCTTCATGCCCGCCGGCTATCAGGGAGTGCAGCTCGAGTTCGGCAACGAGCCGATCCGGAACCTCGCCAACCCCAAGGGGATCACAGAAGGCCGGCAGCGGGAGAAGCTCGACCTCCTGACCTCGATGAATTCCGACTACGCCCAGCGGCACCCGCAGCAGTCGGAACTCGACGCCCGCATCAAGAGCTACGAGCTCGCCTTCCGGATGCAGGCCCACGCCCCCGAGACCGTCGACCTCAGCCAGGAGACCGCGGAGACGCAAGAGGCGTACGGCCTCAACAACAAAAAAACTGCCCCCTACGGCCGGGTCTGCCTCCTCGCCCGGCGGCTCGTCGAGCGGGGTGTGCGGTTCGTCCAGCTCTACAGTGGCTCAGGGAGCAAGTGGGACGCCCACGCCGGGATTGAGAAGAACCACACCGACCGCTTCGCCGAGACCGACCAGCCGGTTGCCGCCCTCCTCAAGGACCTCAAGCAGCGGGGGCTCCTTGACGAGACCCTCGTGATCTGGGGGGGCGAGTTCGGCCGGACTCCGATGAGCGAAAAGGGAGACGGCCGGGACCACAACCCGACCGGCTTCACGATGTGGATGGCTGGCGGCGGAGTGCAGGGGGGCCAGACGATCGGCTCGACCGACGATCTCGGCTTCCACGCCGTCGAGGACCGCCTCCACGTCCATGACCTGCACGCGACGATCCTGCACCTGCTCGGCGTCGACAACATGGCCCTGACGTACCTCCACAAGGGGCGTCCTGAGCGGCCGACGCAGAACGAAGGGGCCGCCTACACGAAGATCACGGGGCGGAAGCTCTCGTAGCTCTCTTGTCTCGCGGACCCCTCTGCGATCTCGGCACCTCGTGAATCTTCAAAGTGCCGGGATTCGCTATCCTCCGGACCTGATTCTGTGGAGTCCGGATCCGGAGACTGATTTGAAATCGTTCCTGACGGTCCTCGCTTTTGCGGCGGGGGCGGCGACGTCGGCCCAGGCGGCCATCAACTCGCAGCTGGGGCGGCGGTTCCTCCATCCCTTTCAGGCGGCGCTCCTGTCGTTCACGATCGGAACGCTCGCCTGCCTCGGCATCTGCCTGGTGATGCGGGTCCCCTGGCCCGCGCCGTCGAAACTCGCCGCAATCCCCTGGTGGCTCTGGACCGGCGGGATCCTCGGGACGCTCTACGTCACGACGAGCATCACCGTCACCCACCGGATCGGCGTCGCCGCGATGCTGGCAATCGTCATTGCCGGGCAGATGACGATGTCGCTGCTGATCGACCACTTCGGGTGGTTCAACATCCCTCAGCGGGACGTGAGCGGCCCGCGGCTCGTCGGGGGCATCCTTGTGATCGTCGGCGTCGCTCTGATGATGCTCCGGACCCGCGTCGACTGAGGAGGGCCGCTAGCGGAGCGTCGTCTCGGCGGCGAGCGGAGCCTCGCTCGTCCCCGCGGCGGGGAACGACAGCGATTCGGTGAGCGTCTGCGTCCCCTGCGCGTCCTGGAAGTAAATGTACGGGGAGATCGACATCGCGATCCGCGGCGAGTGGTAGTAGCCCGGCCAGAGGTGGTCGTTGCCGACGAGGCAGGTGACGTCGAGCTGCGCCGCCTTCATCGATTGTCCGCCGAGCTGGCAGCGGTCCCGTTCCGTCAGCCCGACGCGTGACAGGGCCCGCTTCGCTCCGGGACGATGGAACGGATAGACCGCGATCGGCAGGTCGTCCCGGTTGATGAGAGTCAGGAGCGCCTCGCAGCGGACGAGCGACCGGTCGTACCGCTCGCCCGGGTTCAGCCAGTCATGGTCGACCGCCGCCGCTGCGAGTACCACCCGGTAGCGGCGGTTGCGCCCCATGTCGTATCGAAAGCAGAGGTCCTGCACCGTTCCACCGCCGGCGATGTGGAGCGTCGAGAGGATCACGCGGCAGCCGTGGCTGTGGCCGAGGAAACTGACCGGGCAGCTCTCCGGAATCGAGGAGATTACCTGGGCCACATGAAAGCCATTGAACTCGGCCCGCTCGCCGCGGATCGCGACGTCGAGCGGGGTGATGTGCGTGTAGGGGCCGTCGCTCGGCCAGCTGAAGAAGATCACCTGGAGCGGGAGATGCGGCGCCGCCCGGCGGATCCACTGGTAGGCTTCCGCCGACTCTTTGAAATTGCTCTCCCCGTCGACGAAGCTGCCATGGATGCAAATCAGGACCGGCACGCCGGGAGCCATGCTCCGGCCGAGCTCGGCGAGCGACGAGGCGACCGTCTGTCCGCCGACATGTCGGTGGAAGACATCGAGCGTCCAGTCGTCCCGCTTTCGGAGCCGGTGCTGCACGGCTTCCCTGCTGCTGACGATCCAGTAGTCGGGAGTCTCGCACGACCCGATCAGCGGGTTTGCCGGCGGAGCGACTTCGAGGGACGGAAGGGGGGGAAGATTTGGCGCAGGCAGCGGCGCCGGCTCCTGACCCCGCAGGGGAGTCGGAGCGAAGACGAGCGTGGCCAGGGTCGCCCACACGGTGAGCGACCACGTCAGCCAGATGGAAGTTGCGCGGGACATGCCTGGTTACGGCAATTCATCAGCCGTCCACGCGAGGCGGCGCAGACGGCACAAGTCGTCGTCCCTGCACAGGGTCAAAGTCGTGCGTCCAGCTGCACGAACCCCGGGTAGGCGGGCGGCATCATCATCGGCGGATTCTGCCTGTTTCCCATCCCAAACCCGATGTGCTGCAAAGAAGCACAACGCATGCCGGACGTCTGTGTGCTGGAAATCAGCTGTGTCGGGCGTGTCGATTGGAGAATGTGTTCGTGCTGCGAGAGCCCTACCGTGCGGGAGCGGACGAGGGCCCTGAACGGATCGGAGAAGCTCGCTCCGAGGACGGGGCGCCGCGGCCGGGAGACAGAGGAGAGCGGCGGTCTCGCCCACGCCGAAAAGTGCTGTAAACTGAACGGGAACGAGAGGAAACAGCATGTGCGGGATCGTCGGCGGAGCGTGGACCGGGAGAGGCGAACCCCTTTCCGCGGACATCCTTCGCCGGATGACCGACTCGATCCGCCACCGCGGGCCCGACGACGAGGGCTTTCATCTGGAAGCCGCCGTGCAGAAACCGGGGTGTGGTTTCGGGTTCCGGCGGCTGTCGATCATCGATCTTTCGACCGGCCACCAGCCTCTCTCGAACGAAGACGGGACCGTCTGGATCGTCTTCAATGGTGAAATTTACAACTACCGGGAGCTCCGGCCGGAGCTGGAAGCGGCGGGGCACCGCTTCGCGACCGCGACCGACACCGAGGTGATCGTCCACCTGTACGAGCAGTACGGGATCGAGTGCCTGCGGAAGCTGCGGGGGATGTTCGCCTTCGCAATCTGGGACCAGCGGAAGGAGCGGCTGTTCCTCGCCCGGGACCGGCTCGGCAAGAAGCCCCTCTACTACCGCCCCGAGCCCGACCGCCTCACTTTCGCCAGTGAGCTTAAGGCCCTCCTCCAGGTCCCCGGCGCGCCCAAGGAAGTGGACCCCGAAGCGGTCGACCTGTTCCTGACGTACCAGTACGTCCCCCATCCCCAGACGATTCTCCGGGGTTATCGAAAGCTGTCCCCCGGGCACTACGCGATCTACGAACGGGGAACACTGACCACGGAGCGGTACTGGACGCCCCCCTACTCGCTCGAGTCGTCGACCGAGGGATTGGCCGACCCGGCGCTCGCTGGATCGGAACGGTGGAGCGACGACGAGTGGCGGCAGCAGCTGCGGCGGACGCTGACCGACGCCGTCCGGCTCCGGATGCGGTCCGACGTTCCGCTGGGGGCGTTCCTCTCGGGCGGGGTCGACTCGACGATCATCGCGGGGCTGATGCAGAGCCTCTCCGAGCGGCCGGTCCACACCTTCTCGATCGGGTTCCCCGTCAAGCAGTTCGACGAACGGGAGTACGCCGCCGCCGCCGCGAAGCATCTCGGTACGGACCATCACGTCTATGTCGTCGAGCCCTCGGCGCTCGAGATGCTCCCCCGGCTGGTCTGGCACTACGACGAGCCGTTCGGCGACAGCTCGGCGATCCCGACGATGTACCTCTCGGAGGTGACCCGCCGCGAGGTGACGGTCGCCCTTTCGGGGGACGGCGGTGACGAGCTGTTCGCCGGCTACGAGCGGTATCAGGCGGTGCGGCTTGCCGGAAAGTTCGACTCGCTGCCGCGGTGGAGTCGTTCGCTTCTCGCCGCGCGGGTGTGGCAGAAGATCCCTTCCTCGGGGCGGCAGCAGTCGCTCGTCCGCCGTGGCAAACGGTTCATCGAGGCGATTGCCCAGGATCCCGAGCGGCGATACCTGCGGTGGATCGGGATCTTCGACGAGTCGCTCCGGCAGTCCCTCTACAGCCCGGCCTTCCGGGAGCAGCTCGGCGGTTTCGACTCCGCCGGGTTCCTGCTGGATGCCTACGGGACGTGCCCCGACCGGGACTTCGTCACGCGGACGACCTGCACCGATGTGCTGACTTATCTGCCGTGCGACATCCTGACCAAGGTCGACATCGCCAGCATGGCGCACAGCCTTGAGGCGCGGAGCCCGTTCCTCGATCACCACGTCGCCGAGCTTGCCGCGCGGATGCCGATCCGGCTCAAGTTCGCCCCCGGCCGCGGGAAGATCATCCTCACCGAGACATTTCGCGACCTGCTCCCCGAGTCGATCCAGACCCGCCGGAAGATGGGGTTCGGCGTCCCCCTCTCGGTCTGGTTCCGGGGTGAGCTGCGGGCGCTGCTGCGGGATACGCTGCTGTCGTCGCAGGCTCGTGGACGAGGTTACTTCGAGCCGCGGGAAGTCGAGCGGCTGATCGATCAGCATGAGTCGGGGCAGTGGGACCACTCGCACCGGCTCTGGAGCCTGCTCGTCTTTGAGCAGTGGCACCGGCAGTTCATCGATGGCGGGGGCGAACGGCCGTCTCCATCAAATGCTTAAACACCAAGGCACCAAGACGGCACAAAGACCACTAAGGATTCGGTTCCGATTTGGCGGCCTTGTGGACTTCGACGTGCCAGCTATGTTGAGCCGATCGCGTTCCTGTGTCTGAGTTCTGGCGCCGTGTGACTATGCCGAAGTTTGCTGTCATCCTTCCCGCCGCCGGCAAGAGCGCCCGCTTCGGCGATCCGAAGCGGAAAAAGACCTTCATCGAGCTGAAGGGGCGGCCGGTCTGGCTGCGGGCGGCGGAGGTGTTCGTGAATCGGGACGATGTGGCGCAGACGCTCCTCGTCCTGTCACCAGATGACGTCGAGTGGTTCAAGGAGAAGTTCCGGCCGCAGCTGGCGTTCACGAACATCGAGATCGTGACCGGCGGGGCGGAGCGCGCCGACTCCGTGCAGAACGCCCTCGCGCGGGTCCGGGCCGACATCGACTTCGTGGCGGTCCATGACGCCGCCCGGCCCCTGATCGTCAAGAAGTGGATCGACGCCGTCTTCGACGCCGCCGTGAAACACCGTGCCGCGATCCCCGCGACGCCGATCTCGAGCACCGTGAAGCGGGTCGGGCCGGACCGGCTGATCATGGAAACGGTCCCCCGCGATCACCTGTGGGCCGCCCAGACGCCGCAGGTGTTCGAGCGGACCCTCCTGATGGAGGCCTACGCCAAGCGGGACCGGTTCCAGGCGACGGATGAAGCGCAGCTCGTCGAACGAATCGGCGTCCAGGCCGCGATCGTCGAGGGCTCGCCGTTCAATCTCAAGATCACGACGGCCGAGGACCTGCGGATCGCCGAGGCACTCGTCGATGCGCTGCCGAAGGATCAGCCGCTCCGGAGCCTGCACCCGTTCGCCGACGAGCGGCCGGACCTGTTCTCCTGAGCGGTCCCGCGAAGCGGTTCAGACCGGTCCAGCGGGACGCTGGCGAGTCCAGCACGCTGCTGGCCGCCGGAGGCAACGAGCGCTCGAGAACCATGGAACACGGACCATGTCCCAGCGCAGACTGGGCGTCAAGGACACTCTGCTACAGAACGCGTTCCCTGCGATTCCCGCGGTCTGGAGAGGGGAGCCCGCAGCACCAGAGTCCAAAGCGGTCGCTCGTTGTGGTTCACGATTCAAGAACAGGAAGCGCCTCCGGCGGGGCCAGCGTGCCGCTGGACCGCGACTGGGCTGGCACGTCGCGTTACGGGAAGAGAGTCTCTCCGAACGTGGTCTGAAACAGCGGATCAGCCGCCGACCGGTTCGGCCGGGACCGGCTTGTGAACCCCGGCGGACTTCAGCCGGGTGACGAACAGGACCCCGACGAGCATGATCGCCGCGGCGCTGAACAGCGGCCAGTGCATGCCGCGGGGGCTGATCGTGATCCCGAGGAACGGGCCCCCGATCCGGGCCAGCGCGGACAGTCCCTGGCCGAGTCCCAGGACCTGTCCCTGCTCGTCCTCGGGGGTGTTGAGCGACAGCATCGACTGCAGCGACGGGTTCAGAAACGAGAATCCGAGCACCACAATCGGCAGGCAGCCGTAGAACGCCAGCAGGATGTTTCGCGCGGTCCCTGGCGCATCCGCCTTGGCCGAAGCCGCGGCGAGGACCACCCCGCCGACGCAGATGAGGCCGATCGTCAGCAGGATCGCACCAGAGATGGCGGTCTTGAATTCGCCGATCCGGGGAAGGAGCCGCCGGACGATCCCTCCCTGGCAGATCATCAGGGTGAAGCCGAGGTAGGCGAAGACCCAGTAGTTCCACTTGTCGCTGAGGTTCAGCGCCTTCGTCACGAGGGCCAGCGTCGACTCGAATTCCGCGAAGGCGAACGTTGTCAGAAAGATCGTCAGCAACACGGGAAGAATCAGAGGTCGGCGGACGGCGAGACGGAGCGACCTGGTATCGAGCCAGTGCCGGTCGACCTGCCGGCCCCCGGCGGGGAGCGATTCCGGCAGGAGGAACACCGCCGCCAGGAAGGCGACGAACGACAGGCCGCCGGCGAGATAGCCGGGACCCGCCGAAGGAGCGGCTTCGATCCCCTCGCCGACGAACGGGAGGGCCATCAGGGGGCCGAATGTGAAGCCGAGGCCGAAGGCGGCGCCGATCAGGGCCATCCCCTTGCCCCGGCCCTGCGTCGTTGTGCTGTCGGCGATGTAGGCCTGGGCGGTCGAGATCGTGGCCCCGGCCATCCCCTGTCCGATGCGGGAGATGAACAGCCACGCGATCACGCCGAGCCCAAGCAGTTTCCCGTCCGCTCCGAGCGTCGTGACGTAGCCGAACAGGGAATAGAAGAACGTCGATCCGGCGAGTCCGATCAAGAGGATCGGCCGGCGGCCGACCCGGTCGGAGACCCGTCCCCACAGCGGGGCAAACAGGAACTGCATCGCCGAGAACGATGACATCAGGAGGCCGAGGACCGGAGCGCTCGCGTGGAACGAATCGGCGTACCGCGGCAGCAGGGGGAGGACGATCCCGAACCCGAGGAGGTCGATGAAGACGACGAGGAAGATGATCAGGAGGCTGGATCGCCGGGCGGGCGGGGCGGGGGCAGGGGAGGCTTCGCTCACGAATCAGTCCGTCAGAAAAAGGTCGGCGCGGCGATCGGAAAGGGGCGGGGAGGGCAGCGGGATGAAGACCGCCACAAAAGGAGGCGGTCCCCCACGCTCAAGTGATAGCTGATGGAAGGACCGATGTCGGCGCATCGGTCCGGCTCTCCGGCTGGCATTCCCGGCAACAGGAGCCATCCCTGAAGATCAGGTGAGTTCGACGCGGCAGTACCGCTTCTTGCCGACCCACAGGAGGAGGCCGCTCGCGACCGGGATCGCCTGATCGTGCTTCTCGATCTTCGTTTTCTCGGCGCCCATCGAGGCCGCCCCCGATTCGATGCTCCGTCGAGCGTCGCTGGTCGAGGGGCAGAGCCCCGTCGCCTTGAGGAGCTGCGCGGCGGGCAGGGTCCCGTTCGTGAGGGTCGAGGCGGCGAGCCGCACCGTCGGGATCTCGGTCGGCATCGCCCCTTCGCCGATCTCCCGCTGCCAGCGGGCCGCCGCTTCATCGGCGGCTGCCGCGTCGTGGTACTGGGCGATCACGCTCTTCCCGAGGCGGGTCTTCGCTTCCTTCGGATGCCCGGCGAGAATCGTGGTGACCTCGTCCATCGGAATGTTCGTCAGGAGCTCGTAGTACATCTTCATGCAGCCGTCGGGGACCTGCATGAACTTCTTCATCATGTCGTAGGGGGTCTCGGAGATCCCGATGTAGTTCCCGAGGCTCTTCCCCATCCGCCGTTCCCCGTCGAGGCCGACGAGAATCGGGGACATCATTCCGATCTGCTGCGAGAGTCCGGCATCCCGCTGGAGGTCGCGGGCGAGCATGAAGCTGTAGAGCTGCTCGGTGCCGCCGAGCTCGATGTCCGACTTGATCTCGACCGAGTCCCACGCCTGCATGACCGGGTAGAGGCACTCATGGAGAAAGATCGGCGTCGCAGCCGCGTACCGCTTTGAAAAATCGTCACGCGTCAGGAGCTGGGCGATCGTCACCTTGCCGCAGAGCTGGAGGATCTGGGCGAAGGACATCGTCCCGAACCAGTCCCCGTTCCGGTGGACTTCGGCCTTCTGGAGGTCGATCACTTTGCCGACCTGGGCGAGGTAGTCCCGGGCGTTCCGCTCGACTTCCTCCTCGGTCAGCCGCTTGGCACGGGCCTGATCCCGGCCGCTCGGATCGCCGACGAGCGCCGTGTAGTTCCCGATGATGATCACCGCCTGATGGCCGAGATCCTGGAACTGCCGCAGCTTCCGGAGCGGGACCGTGTGGCCGAGGTGGACGTCGATCCCGGTCGGATCGATGCCGTACTTGACCCGCAGCGGCTTGCCGGTGTCGCGGCTCTTCTTGAGAGCCTCGGCCAGCTCCGCTTCGGGAACAATCTTCTCGACGCCGCGGCGAAGGATCGCCAGCTGCTCTTCGACGGGTGGGAACGACATCGAATCACTTTCCTGATGCCTCAGCCGGTGCGGCCGTAGAGGCAAAACTGAGAGTTCCAGACCTGAAGCCAGTACCAGCGGCGGATCTCACGGATCCGCGCCGCCCGATCCCTGACGGAGAAGGTGTCACTGACGGCTGGAACCTCGGCCAGTCGCCGTTGCCGCTCCTCATACATGGCGTTGAGGTGCGCCTCACGTCCCCCTTCCCACATGGCGGGCTCCTACTTGGCCACCCCGACGGCGCGGGTCTCGCGCATCACGACGATCTTCACTTCGCCGGGGTAGGTGAGATTCTGCTCGACCGCGACCGAAATGTCGCGGGCCATCTTCGCCGCCTCGCGGTCGTTGATCTCCTTGGGATCGACGATCACGCGGACTTCGCGGCCCGCCTGCACGGCGTAGACCTGGCTGACGCCGGGGAAGCCGCAGACGAGGGCTTCCAGCTCTTCGAGCCGGCGGATGTACTTCTCGAGCGTCTCCCGCCGCGAACCGGGGCGCGACGCCGAGCAGGCGTCCGCTGCCGCGGTCAGGACCGTGTAGAGGTAGTCCGGGCGGATGTCGTCGTGGTGGCCGAGGGCGGCGTGGACCACTTCGGGACCTTCGTTGTACCGCTTGAGGAGCTCCGCCCCGATCGCGGGGTGGCCCCCTTCCTGCTCGTGGTCCGCCGCCTTGCCGATGTCGTGGAAGAAGCCGCACCGCCGGCCGAGCGTTCCGTCGAGTCCGAGCTGCTCCGCCATCATGCCGGTCAGGTGGGCGACTTCGATCGAGTGCCGCAACACGTTCTGGCTGTAGCTCACGCGGAAGTTGAGCCGCCCCATCAGGATGATCAGCTTTTCGTGGGCCCCCGAGACTCCCGCCTCTTCGGCCGCTTCCTTTCCGAGCCGGAGGATCGTGTCGTCGATCTCCTTCTGGGTCTCCCGGACGACTTCTTCGATCCGGGCGGGGTGAATCCGGCCGTCTTGAATCAGCTTCACGAGAGACCGCTTGGCGATTTCGCGACGGACCGTGTCGAAGCAGGAGACGACCACGACCCCCGGCGTATCGTCGACGATCACGTCGACCCCGGTCTCCTTCTCGAAGGCCCGGATGTTGCGGCCTTCGCGGCCGATGATCCGCCCCTTGATCTCGTCGCTCGGGATGTCGATCGTCGAGACGGTCGTTTCACTGGTGTGGGCCGAGGCGTACCGCTGGACAGCCATCCCGATCACCTCGCGGGCGATCTTCTCGGCGTCCTGCTTGAGCTCCGACTCCCGCTTCATGATCAACCGCCCGGCTTCCGCCTTGAGCTCCTGATCGAGGCGGGTCATGAGCCGCTCGGAGGCCTGATCGCGGCTGAGGCCGCTGATCTTGAACAGCTCTTCCTGCTCCGCCTTGAGCATCCGGTCGAGTTCCCGCTCCTGCGTCTCGACGACCTTGACCCGCTCGGTGAGGCGGTTCTGGGTCGTCTGGAGCATCTTCTCCTTCTTGGTGAACTCGGTCTGGAGCTGGTTGACGTCGCTCTCCCGCTTGTCGAGCTTCCGTTCGAACTCGTGCAGTTCCCCCCGGACCTTGCGGAGGTCCTTCTCGAGGTCCTCGCGGCGCTTCAGCAGCTCCTCCTTGATCTCGAGCTCTTTCCCTTTGCGAAAATTGTCGGCGTCGGTCTGCGCGTGCTGCAGGAGCTGGTCGCGTGTCCGGTAGGCGGCGCCCATCCGCAGGCGGTCAAAGAAGAACCCTGCGAGCGCGCCGACCACGAGCCCCAGGATGGGGAAGACGTAGTCCATGGAGTCTGTCCTTTTCCAGCCGCGAGCCCGCATGAAGCGGCTCGCCGGGACAGTCCGGGGGCCCGACTCGGTACGCGAGTCCGCAGCGCCTCCGGCGCGGCGGATCGATGGCACGACGATCAGCGAGACGCGCGGGGTGGCCCGGACCGGGTGCTCCCTCCGGATCCGCGAGCGACGGGAGGGGCGCAGGCTCCGCGGCTCCAGGCCGGATCGGCCGCGAAGGCCGCTCCCTGGAAGCAATGACACGCGAGCGCCGGGCGCCCGATTCCCGCGAAGCTCCGGAACGACTCGATCACCGCCTGGCCCCAGAGGGCCAGCGGTTCGAGCATCCAGACGAGGAACGCCAGAAACCAGGACATGCGGATCTAGGAAACCACTGAACGAAACGCCACTCGACGTACTCAGAAACGGCCGAAGCCGTCAGGGACCTGAGGACCATCCCCGCGGAGAACCCGGCGGCCTGATGGTGAAATCGAAGTGAATTCGGAGGGGACCCTCCGAGGTCGCTCGTCATCGTAACTTCGCACCGGGCAATATCAACGGAACGCCACGGCCGGTTTCCGGCACCGCTTTCGGGCCGGGGCGGCCGGGTCACTCGCCGGAAAAGTCCTCCGAGTTCGCCTCACCCGTACCGGCGGGAATGCCGATGGAATGGGTGAGAACGGTCAGGCAAACTTTACGGGGTCGCGATGCCCCACCCGCAGGACTCGGCGAGTCCCGCGGAACGGTTTGCCAGGAGGGGGCCAGGCGAGCGCAGGCTGCCGCGAGGCAAGGCGTTTCGACCTCCTCAGGGGAAGAGCCGTTCCACGGTTGAGGAGGGGGGGACTATGGTCGGGGGGACCATCCCGGCCCGCGCGACTGCGCGGCCGGAGAATTTCCGTTGCCATGTGCTGCGCCAACGCGGGACCTCGTTCCGCGTGGCGGCGGCCCTCGCGCTGCTCCTTGTGGTCACCGGACGGTCCGTCCTCGCGGACGAGATCCCGGAGATCAAGGTCGACACCCTCGAAACGGGGACGTCGTCGCGGGACGCCAAGAAGAAGGCGCTCCAGGTGCTGCCGCTGGCGCACCTCCCTCCGGCCCAGCGGGCGGTTGCGGATGCGATCGTGCAGGACATCAGCCTGTTCCGCCGACTGCCGACGATCCGCTGTGAGACCGACCCGCGGATCTACACCTACTTCTGCGACCACCCGGACGTTGCCGTCAGCATCTGGCGGGCGATGGGGGTGTCGGCGGTGAAGATGGCGGAGACTGGCCGCGGCGCGTTCTCCTGCGATGCGGGGGACGGAACACTCGGGCAGGTCGAGGTCCTGTACCGGACGCCGACGAGCAGCCTCGTCTCCTGCAAGGGGACGTTCACGAGTCCGCTGCTTCCCAAGCCGATCAAGGGCTCCGCGCTGTTGCACCTTCAGGTGCAGACGCAGCTCGACGGAGCGGGAAAGAACTGCATCGTCCACAAGGGGGACTTGTTCGTGTCGTTCCCCTCGACGGCAGTCGACGCCGTCGCCCGGACGATCGCCCCGGTCAGCAACAAGATGATCGACCGGAACTTCGAAGAGATCTCCCTCTTCGTCCGGATGATGGATGAAGCGGCCCGCCGCAAGCCGGAATGGATCTACGACATCGCTCCGAAGCTGGAAGGGGTCGGGAAGGACCGGCCGGTCGAACTGGTCGACCTGACCCGCCAGGTCCAGGGGGGAGCGGCTCCGCGGACCGCGGTGATTCCGGTCAACGGGACGCTGATGCGGTAGGTCCGCCGGCTCTCTCGGATTAAACACCAAGACACCAAGAAGTCACGAAGAGCACCAAGGTCAGCCCCAATCGGGTTTCCTGAGTGCTCTTTGTGCGATCTTGATGTCTTTGTGTTTAACAGGGAGTCAGCAGATCAGACGTCGCCGGTCTTGTTCGGGACGACGGCCGAAGTCCGCGGGACGGCGGGGCCGATTACGGCGGCAATCTCTTCGCTGTCGAGCAGTTCCTTGTCGAGCAGCGCTTCCGAGAGCTTGTCGAGCTTGTCCCGGTTCTCGGTGAGCAGCTGGACTGCCCGGTTCTGGGCGTCGACCAGGAACTTCTGGATCTCCTGATCAATGACGTGCGCCGTTGCTTCGCTGAACTGACGGTGCTCGTGGATTTCCTTGCCGAGGAACGGGTGCTCCTCGCCATCCCGGAACGCCGCCGGGCCTACCACTTCGCTCATCCCCCAGGCGGCGATCATCCGGCGGGCGATCGCCGTGGCCCGGTGAATGTCGCTCTCCGCTCCAGCGGTGTACTCGTCGAAGACGATCTTCTCGGCCGCCCGCCCACCGAGGAACACGCTCAGCTGCGAGCGGAGCTGCCGCTCACCCATGCTGAGCCGCTCGTCCTGCGGGAGGAACTGTGTCACGCCGAGGGCCCGGCCGCGGGGGACGATCGTCACCTTGTGAACGCAGTCGACGTCCGGCAGGACCCACGCCAGAAGGGCGTGGCCCGCTTCGTGGTAGGCGGTCATCCGGCGTTCGTGCGGGGTGAGGACCTCCTCGCGGATGACCCCCATCATGATCTTGTCCTGGGCCGCCTCGAAATCGGCCATGTCGACCGCCGACTTTCCTTCGCGGGTGGCGTGCAGGGCCGCTTCGTTGACGAGGTTCTTGAGGTCGGCCCCGGCGAAACCGATCGTCCCCGCCGCCACGATGTCGAGCCGGACGTCGGCGGCGAGGGGGACCTTGCGGCTGTGAACCTTGAGGATCGCCTCGCGGCCTTTCTTGGTCGGCCGGTCGACGGTGACGTGCCGGTCGAAGCGGCCCGGGCGGAGAAGCGCGGGGTCGAGGACGTCCGGGCGGTTCGTGGCGGCGATGACGATCACCGCTTCGGTCGCCTGGAAACCGTCCATCTCGGAGAGGATCTGGTTGAGCGTCTGTTCGCGCTCGTCATGGCCGCCGCCGAGGCCCGCTCCGCGGACGCGGCCGACGGCGTCGATTTCGTCGACGAAGATGATCGCGGGGGCCGCTTCCTTGGCTGTCCGGAACAGGTCGCGAACCCGGCTGGCCCCCACTCCGACGAACATCTGGATGAACTCGGAGCCGTTGATCGAGAAGAACGGGACCCCCGCTTCGCCGGCGCAGGCCCGGGCCAGCAGGGTTTTCCCCGTACCCGGAGGACCGTTCAGCAGGACCCCCTTGGGGATCTGGGCGCCGAGCCGCTGGAACTTCGCGGGGTCTTTGAGGAACTCCACCACTTCGGTCAGTTCCCGCTTCGCCTGCTCCATGCCGGCGACATCGTCGAACGTCGTCTTCTGTTCGTTGGGGCGGAACCGCTTGGCGGGGCTCCGGATGAAGCCACCGAGCATCCCCGAGCCCATCGGGTCGGCCGTGCGGCGCATCATGTAGACCATGAAGCCGATCAGGAGAAACGCCGGCAGCAGGTAGATAAACGCCTCGGTCGCGAACCCCTTCTCGGGGGTCTTGACCGTCAGCTTCACTCCGTCCTGCTGCTTGGCCCCTTCGAGCCGGTTCAGGAGGGTTCGGTCTTCGATCAGCGGAAAGTCGGTCCGGAACTCCTGACTGAGCTTCTGCGGCTGCTTCTTGTCGGTCTCGTAGGCGGGATTGTCCGGAGCGACCCGGAACTTTCCCGTGATCTGCAGCCCCGAGATTGTGACCGACTCGACGTTCTTCTTCTCGATCTGATCCATGAAGACGCTGTAGTCGACCGCGGTCTGACCCGCGCGGTTGACGAACAGCGAAACGAGCACGAGGACCAGGAGGCTCAGCGTCAGGAACAACAGGATCCGCGACATCAGGGGCGCGGGGGGCATATTGTTCTGCCGACCGGAGCCGTCTCGCTGCTCGGGGTCGGTGGGACGCTCGTTTTGGTCAGTCATCTCTGGCTTTCGGAAGGCTCCTGGTCGAGCCACGAAAGCTACACGAGCCACTACGCCCCCGCAACGGGAGTGCATGGCCTGTTTCACTTTCGAACATTTGGCTCACTCGGGATTATTCGCGGTGACCCGCACCTCGGCGCGGGGATTCCCGCTTCTGCGAACGAATTTTGCCCGCAGCCCTGTCCCTCCTCTCCGCGCGGCGGTTGACGATGCCCGAACTCCCCCCCGGCCAGCAGCTCGCCGCCTCCGGCAAGTGGCCCCACGTCGGTGAGAAAACACCTCGTGCGTCGAACGAGCCCTGGTCGGTCGCCGTCGGCGGTCTCGTGGACCGGCCTTCCTCCTGGACGCTCGAAGACTTCGCCCGGTTGTCGCAGGTGGAGCGGACGATCGACATCCACTGCGTCACCCGGTGGTCGATGCCGGGGGCCCGGTTCCGGGGGGTGCTCCTCGAGACCCTGCTGGAGCTGGCCGGTCCTCGTTCGGATGCCCGGTTCGTGTCGTTCATCGCCCGGAGCGAGCGGAACCACAGCACCTCGCTCCCCTTGGGAGAGGCGATCGGGCTCGGGACGCTCGTGGCGACCCACTGGAACGATCAGCCTCTCACGACGGACCATGGCGGCCCGGTCCGGACGGTCGTTCCGGAGCGGTACTTCTATAAGAGTCTCAAGTGGCTGGAGCGGATCGAGCTGCTGGCGGAGGACCGGCTCGGCTTCTGGGAGGCGTCGGCGGGGTATCACAACGTCGCCGATCCGTGGCGGGAACAGCGGTACATCGTGGCGGACGTCGACCCGCGGCAGGTCCGGGCGATCCTGGCCTCGCGGAACGTCGCCGGCCGGGAGCTCCTGGGCCTGGACGGGACCGGACTCGATCTGGAGGGCTTCGCCGCCGAGCGGGCGGTCCTCCGGAATGCGCGGCTGGAACGGGCCCGCCTGGCGGGGGCCGATTTCCGCGGGGCGAACCTGTCGAACGCCCACTTCGGGGGGGCGGACCTGACTCACGCCGACTTCCGGGGAGCGGACTGCGAGGGGGCGGACTTCGCCGGCGCGGACCTGACCGACGCCGACTTTCGAGGGGCGTCCCTGTTCGGCGCCACGTTCCTGACCCCCACCGGGACCGAACCGCAGCGCGCCGCGCGGCTCTCCCCCGGGACGCAGTTCGACGAGATTTCCCTGCGGGCGCTGGAAGTGACCCCCGATCAGATCGAGTTCGTCCGTCGCCGCGGCCGGTGAGGCGCCGGCCAAGCGGGGGGGCGAAGTCGGAGGGGCCTCGTCCGGAGGACTCCGAAAGCTGGGGGGGCTGGGGAGGGGCTCTCTGGCGGGTTCTGCCGCTCTCCGATTTTGTCTCAAGCCGTTCTCGGCCGTTTCGAACGATGCGGCTGGACGATGACTTTTCGGAAGGGCTACAAGGGGTGAGCTTCTGCCGGTCCGCCGGAGGAGCGTTGTCGAAGGGGCTCTCTGGAGCCCCTGGTCTCCCCGCACAATGGAGTGTGCGCCATGTTTCGTGTTGGTCTGGTTGGCTCTCTGGCTGCGGTGCTGCTGTCGATTTCCCTCTCGGGAACGGCCGCGGCCGACATCCCGTTCGTCCGCCACACGAACAAGATCGAAGCGGATCCCGCCAAGGAGTACCGCCTCGGCAAGGAGCATGGTCCCTGGATGATCATGGTCTCGACGTTCCACGCCAGCGGCGACGGGGACACGGACGAAGGGAAGACCCCGGAGCAGGCGGCGCACGACCTCGTGATCGAGCTCCGCCAGAAGGGGATTCCGGCATACGTCTACGTTTCCGAAGGGAAGAACGAGAAGATCCGGACGACCGACCGCTCGGGCCGCGAAGAGATCCGCAAGAACCTCCGCCGGGTCACGACCGTCTGCGTCCTCGCCGGAAACTACAACAGCCTCAATGAAGAGCGGGCCCAGAACACCCTCAAGTGGGTCAAGAGGTTCAAGCCGAAGGCGTTCGAGGACGGGGTGTACGTCCCTCCCCGGACCGACCGCGGCCCGCTCTCGGGGGCGTTCCTGTCGATCAATCCGCTCCTCTCGGCCGAAGAGGTCCAGAGCCAGTCGATCGACCCGCTTGTGATGAGCCTCAACAGCGGGATGCGGAACGGCCTGTTCGAGAACAAGGGGAAGTACACCCTCGTGATCGCCAGCTTCAGCGGCAAAAGCGTCGCCCTGACCCCGGACAAGAACCTGCCGACCGCCGAAGAGTTCCTGCAGAAGAAGCAGGGGAACGAGACGAACCTCGACGATGCCGCGGAGAGCGCCATGCACCTGGCGGAACACCTCCGGGGTGAAGTGAAGATCATGTGCGCTCCGAACGAGGAGGTCTCGCACCGGAACATCGACGCGTTCGTCTGGCATGACCAGTTCCGCTCGATCGTGACGGTCGGCCAGTTCGACTCGCCGAACGACCCGATGATCAAGAAGTACCGTCAGATCTTCGCCGCCAAGAACGTCAGCGACAGCCGGACCGGCGTCACCAAGCAGGAGATGCGGTTCATGGTGGTCAAGGGGTACGGAAAGAGCCGCGAAGAGATGCGGATGTGGGTCTTCGACCCAAGCCCGCAGCTCATGCCCGTCCCCCGCAAGCGATAGTTCTCGACCACGATCCAGACCTCACAGGAGGGGCGACACGAACAGTGTCGCCCCTCTTTTTTTTACTGTCGTGGGACCGATTCCCGTCCGCGGCGGCGTCGACCAGCCTGTCGATTTGGAAAGACCGGCCCGTTTCTGTGCGGAACCGGCTCGGCTTCATGAAGATCAGGTGAGGCTGGGCGATGCCGGAGGCTTTGCGGTTCTTGTATTCCCGAAGGCGCGGGGGGAAAATTGCCCGGTTCTTCGTTCTGCGGTTCTCAGGGCTGTCCATGATTCCTGTTTCCTGTCCCCAGTGCGGGCTCGGATTGCGAGCTCCGGATGACGCCGTCGGTCGGAAGGCGAAGTGCCGCCGCTGTCAGACAACGTTTGTGATCACTCCCGCCGCCGCGCCGCCGGCTTCCCCGCTCGAAGGGATTCCTGCCACCGGTGACGGCGACGCATCCGCTGCGCCCGCAGGGGACTGGATGGCGGAACTGAGTGGCACAGCTCCGTCACCGGCGAGCGGATCGGCCGCGGCGGGGTCCCTGGATGAGGCATTCGGCTTCCCGAGTTCCTCCGCGTCGAGTTCGTCCAGCGCGAAGAAGAGCTCTGGCGGCCACGGAGGGATCATCGCCGCTGCCGTCGGGGTGTGTGCCATCGCCGCGGCCGTCTGGTTCCTCAAGCCCCCCTCGAAATCGGACACGGGGCTGAAGCTCCTTGAGATGCCGCCGCAGACGATCGCGGAGACCCGGCCGTATCGCGTGAAGATGAGCGCCGGGACGACCAACCCGGATACCGTTCTCGAGATCCTCGAAGGCCCCGAGGGAGCAGCCATCGATCCCCAGTCGGGAGACCTTACCTGGACGCCGACCGAGGCCCAGGGGCCCGGGGAGTACACGATCGCCATCGTGACGAAGCAGCGGTCGACCGGGACGGTGACGTCGCGCGTCAACCTGCAGCTCAACGTCGAAGAGCGCCCCGAGCCGCCGGTATTCGATCCGGTCGAGATCCCGGAGCTCGACGTGGGAGAGCCGGTGACGGTCAAGGTTTCGGCGAAGGACACCGACATCCCTTCCTCGCCGGTGACCTATTCGCTCAAGGGGTTCAAGACCTCCCGGTCCCCTGAGCTCGATCCGGCGACAGGGAAACTGACTTGGACCCCGACCGAAGCGGACTCGGGGAAGAAACTGCTCGTTGTCGTCGTCGCCACGGAGCAGGGGGGAAAGCAGCTGGCGACCGAGCATCCCCTCTACTTCCAGGTGAAGAAGCGGGATTCGTCTCTCGACCGGATCATCACCCGGCTGACCGAGACCGTGGGAAAGGTCGAGAAGACCGGGAACTTCACCCAGTTCGATCTCAAGGGGGAGTCGCACGTCCTGAACGTCGAGGGGGATGACGTGTATGTCTTCCTCTACAAGACTCCCGCCGCGGCGATGGAGGAGGCCGAGGCGCTTCGAGGGGACGCCGCGCGGTTGACCGCGGCCGCCACGCGGGCCGGCGCCGCAATCCGGTACTACCATTCGGGAGACGCGATCGCCGCTTACCTCGGCCGGAACGAAAAACTGCTGTCGAGCCTCGATTCGCTGCTCGGAAAGCCGTTTGCCGAGGCGGCCTACGTTCCCGAGCCGGTCGGCCAGACGAAGCGCGACCCTGGGGATGAGCTCCTGCTGACGCTCTACAAGGAGCGGGACCGCCGCACGAAGTCCGCGCGGCTGTTCTCCCCGTTCGAGTACCCCGCGATCCGCAAGGTGTACGCCCACCGGTTCGAGAAGGCCCAGGAGGAGACGTTCCGCAAGGCGTTCGGCGACCAGCACGACGAGATGCGGAAGTGGCTCGACGAACGGAAGGATTTCAAAGAGTCGCTGTTCCTGGCATTCGACACGCAGCACGACCACATCCTCAACGGCCTGAGGCTCGTCCGGGAGCTCAAGGAGAAGTTTCCGAAGCAGATCGACAAGTACCTGAGCCTCGTCGTGGCGATGGCGGTCGTGTGGGACAAGCCCGGGGAGATCGAGAGCTACGCCCACCATCAGGAGCGGACGCACAGCATCCTGCCGAGCGGCATGCTCGGGGCGATCGAGAACTTCCAGTATCTCGTCGAGGCTGAGCCGGTGATGCAGGGGCGGATCCAGTACTCCCCGTGGGAGTTCCTGGTCCATGTCGTGAACCAGACGACGCCCCTTCCGGAGCGGCAGTGGGCCCTCGCCAACTACCTGCCGCGACGGGCGATGTTCGGCAAGTGCTACAGCGACGTCCCCTACGACTCGATCATGCTCCAGACCCAGAGCAAGACCTGCAAACTGGGGGGGAAGGAGTACACGCTCCCGAACATCCTCCAGTTCGGCGGGGTGTGCGCGATGCAGGCGGACTTCGCCGCCCGGGTCGGCAAGAGCATCGGTGCTCCGGCGGAGTACGTGACCGGCGCGGCGGCCTCAGGCGACCTCCACGCCTGGGTGATGTGGGTCGAGCTCACCGCGGCGACGCCGACGAGTGTGGCCTTCACGCTGCAGTCGCACGGCCGATACCGTGGGGACAACTACTACGTGGGGCATCTTCGCGATCCGCACACCGGTCAGCACATGACCGACCGGGACCTCGAGCGGCGGCTGAACTCGGTCGGGACGAACGCCTTCAACAAGCGGCAGGCGGACCTGGCGATGGACTCCTTCGCCATGATCCGGGACGAGCTCAAGCTCGATCTCAACGACCAGATCGAATACCTGTCGCAGGTGACGCGGCTCTGCCCCTGGAACGAAGCGGCCTGGACGGAGGCGGCCCGGCTCAGCCAGGGGCCGGCCCTCGACAAGCGGGCTCGCGGCCAGATGGCGGCGGTCATGAACCAGCTGTTCGTGACGTTCGCCCCGATGCCGGACTTCACGCTGTCGGTCTTCCCGACGCTCGTCGACTACGAGCCCGACGTCAAGACGCGGATCCAGCACTACTACAAGCTGCTCGATCTCTATGCGGCAGCCAAGCGGCCGGACCTGTCGTTCAACGCGCTCCTGATCCTGGCCAACGTCCTGGTCGAGAACAAGCGGGAAGAGGAGGCGATCCAGGGGCTGGCGACGGCGATCAAGAAGTACGCCGAGGAAGGCCAGTACGTGCCGCGGATGCTCGACCGGCTGGAGTCGCTGTGCGACAGCCCCGAGCACAAGGCGGCGCTGATTGCGTTTTACGGCGAGTTCCTGCCGCTGATTCCGACCAAGCGGGGAGAGGAATCGAGCAAGTACTGCATGCAGATGTACGAGCGGGGGATCAAGAAGTTCCAGGAAGCGGGACAGGCGCAACTGGCTCAGGCGTACCAGGTGAAGCTGGCCCAACTGAAGACCCAGTCCATCCCTTGAGCGGGGTGTGGCCCGGCGTGGTGCTTGACCGGGCGGCGACGGGACCGGTACATCTGCCGATGAGGCTCGGCCGGGGCGGATTTCCCCTGGCGATCTGTCGGTTCCGTGCCCGTTCCCCGTTGAATGGCTGTCATGTCCCTGGCTGCTCCGCAGGCCAACCTCCGGACCGTCTCCTCCGCCGGTCCCGCGGAGCTGCGTTCCCTGCTGGCGATGGCGCTTGCAGGACTCGGCGCGGCGGACGGCGTGATCTGGAAACTTGAAGGAGATGGAGAGCCGGTTCCGCTGCATCAGACGGGACTCGGTCAGCAGTCGATCGCGGGACGACATGCGGCGTGGCCCGGCCACTCGGATCTGCTCAAGGGAGTTCTCGCGGCTGGATCCGCCAGAGTGGTTCAGGCCCGGTTCGAGCCGGAGCAGCCGAGTGCACCGCCGCGGGAGCTGCGGATCGTCCTGGCTCCCCTGGCTGGACCGGCGGCAGGGCGGGTGGGATTCCTGCTCGAGGTCTTTCTTCCAGCGGGGGCGAGCGGCGCGGGGATGGCAAACCTCTCCGATGACCAGACGCTGCGGCTCGTGGAGGGGCTGATCCGAACTCAGAGAGGGGAGTCGCCGATCCCCGCTGTGCCGTCGGCCGCCCAGGGAGCGCTCGAACGCCTGCTGGAGTTCTCGCTTCGGACGCACCAGTCGCTGGATCTCCGGGAGACGGGGTACGCGATCGTCGCGGAAGCGCAGCGGCTGCTGGAGGCAGACCGCGTTGCGCTGCTGACGACGCGCCGCGGGCGAGCGGAGCTGCTCGCCTTAAGCGGCGTTGACCGGCCGGATCCGCGGGCGACGGCGGTGCAGGAACTCCAGCGGTTCGCGGGCTCTGTGGCCGGGGTGGGAACGCCGCTTCGGCTGGTCGGCGGCGAACTGACCGGACCGGACGATGTTCGGGACGAGCTGGCGGGCTACGCCCAGCGATCATCGCTCGCGCAGTTCGAAGCGGTCCCGTTGCAGCGGGGCGGGGAGACGCTCGGAGTGCTCATCGCCGAGGACCTTTCGCCGCGTCCGACGAAAGGGTGGCCGCTGCTGCCGGGGCTCAGCGCGATTGCGGCTTCGGCGCTCGACCATGCGCTGCAGCAGGCAGATCTGCCGCTGGCGGGCTTGTCGCAGCGGCTTCGCCGCCGGGGGCTCACTCGAAAGGGGCTGAGCCGGTTGTTTCGTGTCCTGCTGGTCGCCGCCCTCGGTGCGGGAGCTGTGGCGCTCGCCACGGTGCCGGCGCGGCTCGAGGTAACTGGGCGGGGAGCGCTCGTGCCCGAAGTGCGCCGGGACGTGTTCGCTCCGCTGGCGGGCGTCGTTGACGCGGTCGAAGTCCGGCATGGGGAAGATGTCGCGGCGGGGAAGACGCTGCTGACGCTCCGGAGTCAGCCGCTCGACTACGAGATCACGCGCGTTCAAGGGGAGCTGCAGACGACGGAGCAGCAGATTGCCGACGTCACGTCGCTCCGAACCGATCCGAGCCGGCCGCAGGACCGGCTGTCGAGCGACGCGGAGCTGGCCGCGCGGGAAGAGGAACTGAAGTCAGTGCGGGAGAACCTCCGTAAGCAGCGGTCGCTCCTGGAGGAGCAGCGGGAGGGGCAGACGGTTCGGGCGCCGATCGGCGGGCGGGTGCTGACGTGGGACGTGGCGCAGCTGCTTGAGGAGCGGCCGGTTGAGCGGGGGCAGCGGCTCCTCACCGTGGGCGAAGTGGCGGGACGGTGGATCGTGGAGCTGCGGGTGCCGGACCGGGACCTCGGGCATCTGCGAGCGGCGTTTGAGGCCAACGGGAAGGGGGAGGGGCTGGCGGCGACGTTCAGTGTGACGACCGATCTCGACCATCAGATTCCGGCGCGGGTGCTGTCGATCGCGGACGTGGTCGAAGACGACTCGGTGGAGGGGCCGTCGGTGCTGGTCCGGATCGGTTTTGCGCGGGAGGCGCTACCAGAGCTGGTGCCGGGGGCGACGGCGGTGGGACGGGTCGACTGCGGCCAGCGCGTCGTCGGCTACGTCTGGTTCCGCCGCCTGATCGACGCCGTCAAGACATGGTGGCAATACTGACTGTTGGGGGCAGGGGCCCGCCCCTGCCTGCCGGAGGCATTCCCATCCAGGAACCGTCCAACCCACAACGGACGCCCTTCACTGCTGAGCAACCGGCGAGTCCGCCTTCGGAGCCTGAACAAAGACGTCCATCTGCTGCCCGACGAACACCTCATCCGCCCCTTCGGAAATCTCATAGATCACCTGCAGCACGCGGGTGTCGACCCGCTCGGTGCTGTCGCCGGTGAGGGACTTCTTGGGGACGATGTAGGGTTCGATCCGGACGAACTTCAGCTGATACTCGCGGTCGCTCTCGCCGCGGACTTTGCCTGCGGCGGGGGCGTTCGCCTTGAAGCGGGGGACGTCGTGCTCGTCGATGTCGACCCGGACCCGCTTACGGCTGACGTCGCCGAGGACGATCAGGGCCCGGCCTGCCATGGTGTCGACCGCTTCGCCGGGCCGGACATTGACCTGGAGGACTTCGAGTTCGCCGACTTCGTCCGTCATGGGGAGAGTCGGGGTCAGGACCCGGTGCCGTTCGCGCTGGACGCGGGACTGGTCGAGCTGGGCCTGCATCTGCGCGATCGTCGCGCGGGCGACTTCCTTCTCGGGCTCCCAGGCGCCCGCTTTCAGCTTCTTGAGTTCGGCGTCGGAGCGGTCGAACTGGGCGCGGGCCGCGGCGAGGCGTTCGCGGGCGCCGATCACCTGGAAGTCGGTGGCGGCTTCGCTCTTCTGCAGCCGGGCCAGCCGCTGGTATTCGTCCTCGACCTGGGCGACTTGAGCCTGGGCCTGCCGGAGCGCGGCTTCGACCGGCGGGAGGTCTTCGACGCGGGGCATCTGCTCCAGCCGGGTCAGCTCGGCCCGCGCCCCGGTGAGTCGAGCCTCGGAGAGTTTGACGTCGGAGTCAATCTGCCGGGTGTCGAGCTCGAACAGCGGTTCGCCGGGATTCACCTTCTGGCCGACTTTGACGAAGACCTTGTCGACGATGCCGGAGAGATGCGAACCGATCGACACGTTCTCCGTACGGGACTCGACCAGTCCGGCTCCCGCGACCCGGTCGTTGTAGGGAGAGGTGGCCGGTGCGAGCGGCGGGGGGGACTGAATGACCGGCTGCTGGCGGGTGACGACATGGAACGTCGCGAACAGCAGCATGACCGTGGCGACGGCCGGAAGGATGAACGATCGCAGCATGGGACGGTCCGCCGGGCGGAAAGGAAGGGGGCGAAATCTTAGCGCGCGTGCGAATTCTAGGCAGAGAATCGGCCAGCAGAATGGCTGGCCGGGAGGGACCACTCGGAATTCTCACAACAGAAACGTGGTCCGGTTCGGGAACTCCGGCGATGACTGGCCGGTCATTCGTTGGAAACGCTGAACCGCGGGTCTCTTTGCGGGAATGCGCCAAGACAGGGGGGCGTTCGGACGTATCCCATCGCGTCCCGCTCTCGCCCGGGAGAGCCATCAAGACAATTTGTCTCTTTTTTGCGGATGCCGGGCGGAATTGTGTGGAGTTCTAATTCTATAGTATTAGAATCCGGGCCGAGGTGAACGCGATGGCCCGACCGCCGAGTCCTTCTCCGACCGAACGCGAACTGGAGATCCTTCAGGTCCTCTGGGAAGCGGGAGAGGCTTCACTCAGTGAAGTCCGCGAGGTGCTGTCGCGTGAGCGGCCGGTCGCCGCCACGACGGTCGCCTCGATGCTGAAGATCATGTCCGACAAGGGACAGGTGGAGCGGACGCCGGATCGCCGCTGGCGGGCTGTCGTCACGCGGAACACGGCCGGCAAGGGGCTGCTCGATCGGCTCCTCAACGTCGTCTTCGATGGTTCGGCGCAGCGGCTTGTGGCGCATGTCGTCGAGTCGCACCCCATGACCAGGCAGGAAGTGGATCAACTTCGGAAGCTCCTCGAAGACCATCAGAAGCGGTCTTCGAATCCCAAGCCTCGCAGGTAGCGTGATGCTTCTCCCGTGGGTGTTTTCGGGCGGCGCCCCAGGTTCTCCAGCGGCCCTCGGTACCGGCGGCTGGCTGACCATGCTGGGGTGGTTCCTCGTCCATGCCTTCTGGCTGGTAGGGGCGGCCTGGCTGCTGGGACATACGGCTCGCGCATTGTTACGCCCGACGAGTGCGGAACTTCGTTATCTGATTGCCCTGCTGACACTGGGAGCGCTACCGGGAGCGATCCTGCTGGCAGCCTTTCTTGCGGTTCAGAGTTCCTCGCTGGTCGGACCGCAGTTCTCGTTGAGGTCTCTCCTCTTACCGCTGCTCCCTGTCATCTGGGGAGTCGGTGTCCTGGCCGGCCTGTCGACGGTGCTCGCAGGAGTCTGGGGGACCTTACGGCTGCGGCGCGGCGGTGTCACGGCCGCTCCCGTCGAAGCGTGTGAGCTGATCGAAGAGTGGTGCGGCTCACTTCGCATCCCGCAGCCTGTGGCAGTGGCGGTCTCGCCTCGAATCCGCCAGCCGCTCGTCGCCGGATTCGGGAACGCGGTGGTCCTGCTTCCGCCGCGCGTCACGGAATGGTCGCGAAGCCAGCTTGAGCATGTCCTGCTGCATGAGCTGGCCCATGTCCGGCGGCAGGACAACCTCGTGATCTTCGCCCAGCGGGTCCTCGAATCGTTCCTGTGGTTCCACCCGGCTGTGTGGGCCATCTCGCGATGGCTCGACCTGGAGCGGGAGCACTGCTGTGACGAACTCGTGCTGGCGCTCCTCCGCGACCCGGTCGAGTACGCCGAAACCCTGATCCAGCTGGCGGAATCCGCAGCCCCCCCGGCGGCTCCGCCGCTCGTCCCCGCTTCCTCGTTGTGTGAACACCCCCACCCTTTGCAGATCCGGATCCGCCGGATCCTGTTTCGAGAGGAATCCACCATGCTTCTTCCCAGCGCTCGTGACGTGGCGGCCACCCTCCCGGGTGGGCTTGTCTGGTGCCTGATCGTCTTCGGCGGACCGGCCGGCGCACAAACGCCCGTCGCGGCGAAGTCCGAACCCGCCGTGCCGTTCACGGCGAAGGCGGTTGCCACTGCGGAAGCGATCGAGGCGTCGATGCTCCGCCGGGTCCTGCTCGATCTCGTCGGGCGGATGCCGACGACGACCGAGTACACCGACTACCTCTCCGGCCGGCGGACGCTCGGCCAGATTGCCCAGCGGGCGACCGAGCTCAACAACCGGACGCCGATCACGGACGAGGTCAACGTCCGGCTCACCGAACTGGCCCGGATCGTCAAACGGAACTGGGGGCCCGAGCAGGCGATCGGCGAACCGGACACCGCGCAGGCGGGGGACCAGGTGACCGCCTGGGCCTCGCTGTCGCAGGACGGAGGCGAAGAGTGGCTGATCTGCGAATACGCCAAGCCGATCGCGGCGACGGCGGTGCGGGTCCACGAGACCTACAACCCCGGCGCACTCGTACGGGTCGTGATCCTCAACGACAAAGATGAAGAGATCCTGGCGTGGGAAGGGGAAGACCCGACCCCCCGCGATCAGGGGAAAGGGGTTTCCGTGATCCCGATCAAGCCCGACGCGCCGGTGAAGCGGATCAAGCTCTACCTCGACTCGGCGGCTGTTCCGGGCTGGAACGAGATCGACGCCGTCGGTCTCGCAGACGAGAGCGAGAAAGTCCACTGGGCGGTCGCGGCCACCTCCAGCACGACCTTCGCCCAGCCGGGCGGCGTGGCGATCGCGGGCGCGGAGGCGAACTGGGGGCCCGAGCAGGCGGCCGGGGAGCCGAACACTCCGAACGGCGGTGACGCGGTCACCGCATGGGCCTCCGCCAGCGTCGATGGACAGCCGGAATGGCTGGTCTGCCACTACGCCCAGGAGCAGAAGCCCGAGGGCATCGTCATCCACGAGACCTACAACCCCGGGGCGGTCAATAAGATCACCGTGTTCGATGCGGACGGGACCGAACATCTCGCCTGGGAAGGGGAAGACCCGACCCCCCGTGGCCAGCCGCGCGGCATCTCGGTCTTCCCGGTGAAGCTCGATTTCCCGGTCAAGAAGATCAAGGTCTACATCGACTCCCCCGCCGTTCCGGGCTGGAACGAGATCGACGCCGTGGGACTGCGGGACGCCGAAGGGAAGACCGCCTGGGCTCAGACCGTCGAGGCGAGCTCGACCTACGCGAGCCTCTCCGGCGGGGTCGTGACCCCCGAACCGTTCGTTCCGGTTTCGATGCAGTCCCTGCAGCGGCTCGAATCCGACGTGCAGGAGCTCAAGACGTCGGTGAATGAACTGAAGCAGCTCCGGGAGGAGATTCGCGAACTCAAGCAGCTGCTCAAAGAGGCGAAGGGACCCGCCGGCGCAAAGGAACCGGGGGGCACGCAGGCGAAGTGAGATGCTCCCATCGTTGCGACGGGTTCCCGTTCTTCTCCGTGTCACTTCCGAACCGGATTCGCCATGCCTCTCCTGTCTGTCTTCCGAACGTTCGCCATCCCGATCCGGGACGGTCTTCGCTTCGTCCTGATCGGGCTGGCCGCATCGGCTTGCTGTGCAATGGCGTCGGCGGTTGAAGGAGAGGCGGACACTTCTCGCTCGACGCCGCTGACGGACCTTGTCCTTCGGACGGGGGAGACAACAGCTCGCGTCCGGTTCGTGGCGACGATCGATGGCCGCCCGTGGCGGGACGCATTTGTCGCCGCCCGCGAGCGGCAGGTCGCAGCCCTGTTCCGGCAGCTCGACAGCGACGATGACGGCGGGCTCTCGATGACAGAGGCAAAGCGGCTTCCCAAGCCGCAGGCGCTCCTGCCGAGCCTCAGCGCGGCGGAGGTCCACGTCGCGTTCAACTTCCGCGTCCTCGACATCGATCGGGACAACCGGGTCTCCCGGACGGAGCTGGCGCGATACCTCGAATCCTTCGTCGGCCAGGCTCTCGTGATCGATCCCGTCGAGGCGGGGAGCACGCGGTCCCGGGGAGACCTGTTCGACCTGCTCGACACCGACCGGGATGGCCGATTGACCGCCGCGGAGTGCCGCCGCTCGTCGGAGCTCTGGCGGAATGACCGGGACGGCAATCACGTGCTCGCGACGAACGAGCTGCAACGGCCGCAGGTAGCCCTCTACGGTCAGGAGTTCGTCGCCAGGCCGCTGCAGCGGCCCCGGCAGACGACCACGGTTCAGCTGGAGGGGGCGGGAGACCAGCCGGCCGACCTCATCGTCGAGTTCGATCTCTCGGAAGGACTCTGGTCGCGCGAGGAGGGGATGGCAATCCGCTGCTTGACCGCGACCTCGCAGATTCCCTCGCTCCGGATCACCCGCTCCGAGAGAGACACCCTTCAGCTCGCTTTCGGCGACAACCTGGTCGAAGTCCGGGTCGTTCCGCCGAGCCTGCGGCGCGACGTCGACCTGCAGCAGACGATTCTCCGTCAGTTCGACGCCGCGGCCGATCCGGAGACCGGGATCCTGAAGAGCTCGACTGATCTTCCGATGCCCCTCAAGAACCTGTTCGCCGTGGCGGATCACGACGGGGATGGCCGGCTCGCCCGCCCGGAACTGCAGGACTGCGTCCGGCAGTACGTCGTTTCACAGCTCGCCTCCGAGTCCTCGCGCGTCCGGCTGACGGTCCATCCCCAACGGAACGATCTCCTGGCTCTCGCGGACGGCAACCTCGACAGCCGCCTGAGCGGCCGCGAGCTCCCGGAGCTGACGCGAGTCCTGTTTGGGCAGCCCGACAGCCCGGTCGACGTCGGCCGCGGCGAACTTCCGGCCATCACCCGGATCGTGCTGCAGCGGGGCCCGTTCCCGGCGGACCGGTCGGCCGACTCCCTTCCGGACTGCGGTCCCCCGTGGTTCTTCCACGCGGACCGCAACCGGGACGGCGACCTGGAGCCGGGGGAGTTCCTCGGCGAAGCGGAGCTGTTCCAGAAGTGGGACCGCAATCACGACGGCTGGATCGACCTCTCCGAGGCGATCGCCGCCGACCGGCAGTATTCCTCTCAAACCTCGTCTCCTCCTCACCGCGAGGGGTCCCCATGACGCATCGAACCTTCTTCGTCGCAGTGATGCTGTTGCTCGCCGCCGTCGCGGACGAAGCTCCGGCGCAGGATGCCGCGGCGGCCAGACCGGCCGCTGCCACGGTCGATCCGGCGGTCGTGATCGCCCAGATCGACGAGCTGTTCCGGCAGGCCTGGGCGCGAGACGGCGTCGAGCCCGCTCCGCCGACTGATGACGCGGCCTTCCTCCGCCGTCTGTCGCTCGACCTGACCGGGATCATCCCCGAGATCGGCGAGGTCCGGACGTTCCTCGCCGTCCGCCGGGCGGACAAGCGAGCCCGAGCGATCGAGGAGTTTCTCGCCCGCCCCCGGCATGCGACGCATCTCGCCAACCAGTGGCGGGACGTCCTCCTTCCCCGGACCGTTCCCGAGTCGACTTCGGTCGCCTTCGAGAACTGGATGCAGACGCAGTTCCTGGCGAAGACGCCGTACGACAAGTTCGTCAGCGAGTTGCTGCTGGCCCGGGGGACCGTCGGGCAGACCCCGCAGACACTCTACTACGCCGCCCTCAACAGCAAGCCGTCAGAGCTCGCCGCGAGCTCGTCGCGGGTGTTCCTGGGGGTCCAGATCCGCTGTGCGGAGTGCCACGATCATCCCTTCACCGCCTGGAAGCAGGACGACTTCTGGAGCTACGCCGCCTTCTTCGCCCGGGTCCGCGGTCCCTCCAATATGGGGGGACCTGCCGAGGTGACCGAAGCGGTGAGCGGCGAAGTCCGAAACCCCGCGACCAAAAAGTCTGTCTCCCCTCGGTTCCTGGGAGGGGCTGTGCCGGAGACGGGAGCGACGGCCGAGCCCCGGCGGACGCAGCTGGTCCGGTGGATCACCCAGTCCGACAACCCGTACTTCGCCCGGGCGGCCGTGAATCGCGCCTGGTCGATGATGTTCGGCCGGGGGCTCGTCCACCCGGTCGACAACCTCGACGAGAACAACCCGCCGACGCATCCGGAGGTTCTCGACCTCCTCGCGAAGGACTTCGCCTCTCACGGCTATGACCTCCGTCGGCTGTTCGAGATCCTCGCCGGGACCCGGGTCTACCAGCTCGCCAGCTCTCCCGAAGGAGGCGACGGCGCGATCAAGAGCTACGCCGCCATGAGCGTCCGGAGTCTCTCCTCGAAGCAGATCTATGACGGCATGATTCGGGCCACCGGCCGCCGTGAACCTCTCGAGGCGGCCGCGCAGCAGGTCGCCCAGCAGCGGAGCGAGTTCCTCGCGCAGATCGACGCCCCGACCCGCGAGGCGACCGAGTTCCAGGGAGGCATTCCGCAGACGCTCACGATGCTGAACGGCCCGCTCATGACAGAGCTGACGAGCCCCTGGACGAGCGACCTGGTGGCGGCCCTCGTCGACAGTCCGTTCCTGACCGACGAACAGCGGATCGAGACCCTCTACCTCGCGACGCTGACCCGGTCGCCCACCTCCCCTCAGCTCGCCAGGTCGCTTGAGTGGCTGCAGCAGAACAGCCGCGACGGCGATAAGGCCCAGCCCCTGGCCGACCTCCTCTGGGCGCTCGTCAACTCGAGCGAATTCGCCCTGAATCGCTGAAGCGTTTTCCCGCACACACCGTCCTTCGGGATTCCCAGCCATGGACCTTTCGCACTTCTCCCCCGCGCGGCTTCCCCTTCCGCGTCGCCGGTTTCTCTCCAGCCTGACCGCAAGCCTCGCCGGCCTCGGCATGACCTCCTGGATGCCCGCCCTCGCTCAGGCCGCCACCGGAGAGAAGAAGCGGCACTGCATCCTCCTCTGGATGACGGGGGGCCCTTCGCAGATCGACACGTTCGACATGAAGCCGGGGCACGCCAACGGCGGGACGTTCAAGGAGATCGCGACCTCAGCCCCCGGGCTCCGGTTCAGCGAGCACCTTCCCCGCCTCGCCAAGCAGGGAGAACACCTCGCGGTCATGCGGGGGCTCAGCACCGCGGAAGGGGACCACGGCCGCGGCAGCTACCTGATGCGGACCGGCCGCCGCCCGGAAGCGGAGATCCGCTACCCGACCCTCGGCTCGATCATCTCCAAGGAACTCGCCGACGACGAAGCCGCGCTCCCGAACTACATCAACGTCAACCCGTTCCTCGAGTTCGACGCGACCGCCTACGACTCCGGCTTCCTCGGCCCGCGGTACGCCCCCCTCATGGTCCGCTCCCGCAATCGCCAGACGGTCGCCACGAACTTCGCTGAGCTCGGAGTCGACCACCTCAAGATTCCCGGCGGAGTCTCGCCCCGCAACGCGGAGGCCCGTCTCAAGCTGCTCGAAGGGATCCAGGCAGACCTCGTCGGCGGGCATCCAGGCGGCCCCCTCAAGTCGCATCACGCCACCCTCGAACGGGCCATCCGCCTGATGGGGAGCGACGCAGGAAAGGTCTTCGACCTCTCCGACGAGTCGGTCGAGACCAGAACCAAGTACGGTCCCGGCGCGTTCGGCCAGGGATGTCTCCTCGCCCGCCGCCTCATCGAGCGCGGCGTCTCGTTCGTCGAAGTCTCGCTCGGCGACGCCGGCCGCTGGGACACCCACAATGACAACTTCAATGCCGTCCAGCAGCTCTCCGCCGAACTCGACGCCGGCTGGGGCTCCCTCATGGAAGAGCTGTCGGAACGGGGACTCCTCGAGTCGACCACAATCCTCTGGATGGGAGAGTTCGGCCGCACCCCGCAGATCAACGGCGGCGGCGGACGGGACCACTACCCCAATGCCTGGTCCGCCGTCCTCGCCGGCGGCGGCATCCGCGGCGGTCAGGCCTATGGCCGGACCGGAACCGACGGCATGAACGTCGAAGAGGGACAGATCGGCGTCGGCGACCTGCTCGCGACCCTCTGCGGAGCTCTCGGAATCGACCATCGCCGGCAGAACGTCTCGGACATTGGGCGTCCGTTCCGTCTGGCCGAGGGACAACCGGTACAGGCTGTCCTGCAGGGGTAGAGGCCGATACTACCCGGATCGCACACCGACGTTTGGACGGTTCCCTGTACGGAAGTGCCTCCGGCGGGCAGGGCTCTCGCCCTGCACCCAGGTTCAGCTCGCTCCGGGAACCGGCAGAACGCCGCCCGCGGGGACGGTGTAACTCTCTTCGACCGCCTGCCGGATCAGCTTCCGCGACGCCGCCGCATCGGCACTCGGAAGCGACGCCACCCGCGCCGCCGCGGCCGCCAGCGTCTCATCCTTGATCGACTCCCGAAACCACCGCTCGTAATCCCCCCGCCGCAGGTGAAACTCCCACGTCTCGTCGTCCACACCCTCCCCGATCTGCAGAAACAGCATCAGGTTCTGAGCCCGCAGGTTCATCCGCCCCGCCGGACCCTCGAAATAAAAACTCCGGTCCGGCGGCAACTCCCCCTCCGCATACTTCCGGCTGTGCCGCAGCCGCTCCGTCCGGCACGGGTCGACCCGCACCCGCTTCGGCTCCCCCGCCTCGCCTGGCATCCACAGCCACACTTCCCCCGAGGCAAGTTCCTGACCGTCCGGCCCCTTCCCCTTCGCGGAGATCGCCGGAACCGCCAGCCCCTGCCGCTGCGCGAACTCCCGCAGGCTCTCCCGCGCCCCCTGCCCAACTGCCACCACGGTGTCGATCCGCTCGAGCAGCGCCCGCGACAGGAGCTCCGGATGAACCGTCACGAACATCAGATTGCGGATCTCCTCGGGAAGCATCCCCTCAGGAGGCTGCCAGTCCGCCGGCAGGAGATGGTGTGCCTCGTCCATCACGATCCAGTGCGGCCTCCCGGTCCGCGCCCGGAGCTGCAGCAGCTTCGAGAGCAGACCGAGGAACGCCGGCGGCCGGTCCGGAATCGGCAGCCCCGTCAGCGACACAACGACATTCGCCGCCGGGTCCTCCATCCGCCGCAGCACTTCTTCTTCCGAGAAAACGAGCTTCGGACCGCCGAACACCGTCACGTTCTCGAGTCCCGAATAATCTCCCTCCGGATCGATGAGGCAGAACTGGTACCTCTGATCAAGGAGTGACTCGACGAACCGCGTCGCGACCGTCGACTTGCCGCTCGCCGACGGACCATAGATCAGGATGTTGTGGCCGTAAGGGGGGAGCGTCACCGCTTCCGCCGCATCCCCCTCTCCTTCGTGCCCGAACCCCAGGCGGTACCGGGACGACGGCACCTCCAGGCTGTCGAGATCGTCGGCCACGATCCGCTCGATCAGTTCTCCGACGCCGGCGCCGTGGTCCCGTCCCGCGACGAAATCGGCCGTCTCCTTGAGGGCCGGGAGCGCGTTCGCCACGGCGCAGGAGAACTCGCAGGACCGGAGCAGGGCGTGGTCATTCTCTGCATCGCCGACGCCGACGACGTTGTGCGGAGAAAGGGACATCTCCTTGAGCGCCGCGGAGAGCCCCGAGGCCTTGTTGATGCCGGTGGGGAGGATCATCACTGCCCCCTTGTTGAAAATGACCTGCAGTTCGAGGGACAGGTTCCGGATCGTCTCGATCACGACCGTCTCGAACGGCTCCCACGTCGCGACGATCACCCGACCGACCGACATCGGCGCGACCCCCTTGGATTGAAGCGCCGCGATGAAGGCTTCCGACGGCGCGTCGCCGAGCGGCCTTTCCTCGCTGGTCGACGGGCGGTAGAGGAGCGCCCCGTTCTCGGCGACAACCCACTCGAACAGCCCGATTTCAGGAAAGATCCCGAGGAGTTCCGGGAGTTCGCGGCCGGTCACCAGGATCAACCGCCGCCCCGTCGCCAGGAATGTCTTCAGGCTTTCGACCGTCGCCGCGTTGACCCTGCCATCGTGGGCGAGGGTCCCGTCATAGTCACAGGCCAGAGCGTGGTAGCGCATGGTGCTCGTCCTCGGTGGACCCCGGTCGATCTCCGAGGCTGATTGTCCGACATCGCCGGAAGCTCAGCCCCGTCATCCTGAGGAAATCGCAAGGTCTCCCGAAAGGAGAGCAAGGAGAATGCCCTGAATCAGCGGCAAACTGCCGCCGCGGAATATCCTTTGCCGATCCGCCGCTCCAGCGGAGCTCGACTCCGATCGACCTGGAAGGAGGAGATCATGCCACGCGGCGACAAATCGAAATACACGGACAAACAGAAGCGGCGGGCTGAACACATCGAGGAGGGTTACGAAAAGCGGGGGACCTCCCACAAGGAGGCCGAGCGCCGCGCCTGGGCGACCGTGAACGCGGCCGACCATGGAGGCAAACAGAGCGGCTCCGGCCGCGGCCGGACGGAGAACCACCATCCGTACAAGAAGGGAGGCGAGAAAGGGGGCCAGGCCTCCGCCGCCCGTCCGGCGGCAGCGCGATCCGCTTCGGCCAAGAAGGCTGCGGCCACTCGCAAACGGAATGAAGCCAAAGCGGGCGGCTAGCTCGCCTCGGCGTTCGAGCCGGTACGCCGGATCTGGCGGCGCGGACAGCTTCGCTCGCGAGCCGCCCTTCTACCGCCGGCCGGTTCCGGCCAGGTCCTTCTCCTTCGGAGAAGGTCCGGGTGCCTGTGTGGAACCGTCGACGTCGTTGCTGTTCCCTTTCTGATCCTGACCTGTCTGATCCTGATCAGGCGACTTGTTGTCCTTCGCCTCGAGAAGATCCTGGCCGTCCTCGGGAGGCCGGGCCTGCTCCGCCTGGGTCTGAAGTTCCCGTTCTTCACTTTCGAGGCCCCCCTCCGCCCGCGTGGCGATCACGGATCGCTCGCGGGACCGGCCCCGCCGGGTGGGGGGGGACTCAGCCAGCTTCGCCGCCTGCTCGGCGTCGAACAGGGTCAGCTGATTGGCGGCGACTGCCGCCGCGGGAGCAGCAGGGAGCCGGATGCCGTGCTCCTGGAACGTCATCTTGATCAGCCGGATCAGAGACGAGCGGACCTTCACGAAACTATGGTCCCGGCCGTTGATCCAGTAATAAACCTTGAGCTGGATCAGCTCCGGCGTGAGTCCGTCCACCAGCACCCAGGGCTCGGGGTCTTTGAGGACCGCCGGATGATCCATGAGGATCTTGAACGCCAGAGCCTGGGCCTCCGAGATGATCTCCCGGTAGCCGATCGCGATCACGAACGATTCGCGACGGTTCGGATTGCTCATGAAGTTCGTGATCGGGGACTTGTAGACGGTCGAATTCGGAATCTGGACGTAGTTCCCGTCGAGCGTCATCAGCGTCGTCGTCCGCGAGTTGAGCCGCTGCACATAGCCGGTTTCTGTCGTGATCTGGACGAGGTCCCCGATCCGGAACGGCCGCTGGATGCTGAGGAAGACGCTCGCGAGAAAATTCTCGGAGATGTCGCGGAACGCGATCCCGAGCACCAAGCCGATCAGCCCGGTCCCCCCGAGGACCGTTACCGCCAGCCGTGTCAGGCCATAGATCCGGAGGACGAAGTAGATCCCGAAGATGAAGATCATCGCCCCGATTGCCCGCGACAGAACGTCGCGCAGCAGGGGGACTTCCACCCGGCTCGCGAGCATCGATCCGGAGATCCGTGCACCGAGTCCCGCGGCCCAGAACGACATCGTGAGTACGAGAAAGCCGAGAAGGATGTACGGCATCGACGTGAGCATTCGTCGCCACATCCCCTCCATCTCGCTCCAGACCGGAGTCAGGTCCCAGATCGGTGACCCCCGGACGGCGATCCGGTTCACGACCGCCGCGACGTCCTGCGTGTTGCGGGCCAGATCCCCCGCCCAGTCGCGGTATGTCCGGGTCGAGGTCTCTCCCGAGAGGAACGCGACCCCCTGACGGACGTCGACCTGCGGCTTGTGGTACCACTCGGTCGCCTCCAGGATTCCTGTCAGCCGCTGGGCGATCGCGGTGTCATTCGAGACCGGTTGGACATCGACTTTTTCAGGTACGAGAGGGGGAGCTTCCGCTGCCCGCTTCGGCGCCTCCTTCTCTTTCGTCTCCGGGGTGGTGGCCTGCGTGGCGGGTTGCTGGGCGATCGCGCACTCGACGAGAACGCTCCACAGCACGGTCATTATCACGAGCGAGGCGAGAGTCGGGACTTTCACGGATGGCTCCCCCTTTCAACTTGCGAACCAAGTCCGTCGCCGGCGAGCGACCGGCGCTGGTCCCGAAGCCGTTTTGCAAATCGCGCTCCGGCGGGGAGAGAGTTCCTCAACCGAGCAGGCCCTTCCGGCGCAGCGACTCGCCGACCACTCTCACGATCCCTCCAACTGTTCCGACCCGCTGGTGAGGAGCGCGACCGGAAAGTCCGCGAGCAGATCCGAAACCTTGAGCGACACCCCGTCGCATTCGAGCGACTGGCCGCTGAACAGGTTCCGCAGCCTCCCCTTCAGACTCCGGGGGATCTCGATCCGTGTCTCTCCCCAGATGTCGCCACAGGGACGACGAGACTCCCGCTTCTCCGTCAGCGAGACGACGAACCGGGGAACGACGACCAGCGTAGCCGGCTTGCCGGGCTGACTCGAGACGCGAGCGAACGCGATGACGTGGTCTTCCTTCTCACCCCGCGCCTCGCACGGGACAAGTGCCTCCGGCAACTCGCCGACCATTCGACGATACCGCAGCGCCGTCGAGACAAGATGGAGTTTCAAACGGGGATCGCGGGGCCGTGCAGCCAGTTCTCGCGCCAGGTCCAGACGGGACGCGGATGCGCTGCCGCGCTGGAGCACGTCCGCCAGCCACGCTTTCCGTGCCGCGTAGTCGACCGGTCGGCGGTTGTCGGGATCGACAAGGCTGAAGTCCCACACCTCCTGCCCCTGATAGATGTCCGGCGTCCCCGGCGACATCAGCTTCAGAAGCGTCTGCGAGCAGGAGCCGTACAGTCCGGCTTCGATCAGGTTCTCCGCGAACGCTCCGAAGTCCTGCAGAAACCGGCTCCCCCGGTTCTCCAGCACCGCATTCACGAAGTGCGACATCGCCTCATCGTATGCTCCGTTCGGGTTGATCCAGCTCGTCCGGACCTTCGCTTCGTGGGTCGCCTTCTGCATGTACTCCCGCAGCCGGGTCGTGAGGGTCTTCCACTCCTCATCGGAGGGGGTCTCGAGCGGCCAGATGCCGAGGAGCGACTGATAGAACAGCCACTCGTCCGCCCGGGAGGGGGCGGGCTCGCCGTCAATCTCGCGGCGATAGCGTCGGTTCCAGCGGCACCACCGCTCGGCCGCCGTCCTCCAGAGTCCCGGAACTTCCGACAGGACATGCAGCCGGGCCCGGACATCTTCGGACCGCTTCGTGTCGTGCGTCGTCGAAGCAAGCATGCTTCGAGGCCAGCGGCGGTTCCGCTCGGCCGCAAGCTGATGGAACTCCGCAACGGTCGTCAGCGGCTGCTGGGGATCGGCTCCCACCTCGGCCAGTGACGCAAGCGGAACATGGCGGTAGAAGACCGTGTCCTCGACCCCCTTGGCTGCGACCGGCCCCGTTACCTGCTGAAAGCGTCCCACAAACAGGTCCCGTTCCTGGATCCCTTCGCCGTCGAGTTCGAGCGGCTTTTCGAGCAGCAGCACATCTCGGACGAACGCGAACAGCTCTCCGTCGAGGATCGCGTTCCGGCGGCGGGCCTCGGCGGCAGCTCGACCGAGGATCCGCCGGTCGTCGCCCGACACGGCCCCCCGGGCGATGTAGGTCCGGTAGAACGGGAAGTTGGCGATCAGTTCCCGGAGCGCGGCGCGGAGGGCCTGCAGAGTGTAGTCCCGCGACAGCCGGTGCCGGCGGGCGATCCGATCGAGCCGGCAGGCGAGCAGCTGGACCTCGCTCTGCATCGGACCGCTCAGAATCAGCCGCTTGCTCTGGTAGACGATTTCGGAGATCGCAGCCTGAACTCCGGCAAACCGGGCGTAGTGCCGCTCGATTGCCCCCAGCCCCCGCTTGGCGACGAACAGGCCGTTGGTCTCGCTCAGAAAGTCGTAGCCCGTCGTTCCCAGGACCGGCCAACCGGGCGGAAGCGGCTCACCTCGTCCGAGGATCTTCTCGACGACCACAAGGAGTGGCGCCTCGCCAGTCCAGGTCTCAATTGAATCACCATGAGCCTGCGGGCGCGGCGGCGTTTCTGCGCGGAACCGGCTCTCTTCATTTGCCGCTGCATGCCATGAGCGGAATGCCACGGGGGCGATCTCCTGCCAGAGTACCGCCATCGACTCCTGTTCGAACTCGTCCCGCGCGGCGTCCGGAACCGTCAGGGCTTTCGCCTCCACGCGAACCAGTTCTTTCAGGTAGCCGGACTGCAGCCGCCACAGGTACTGCTCCGGGTCGAACAGTCCGTCGATATGGTCGACGCGGAACCCGTCGACCTCGCCGGCGACCGCAGACTTGAGCCAAGGATCGTGAGTCGCGTCGAAGACCTCGAGGTTCTCGGTGCAGATCGCCGCGAGTTCCGTCACGTCGAAGAACCGGCGGTAGTTGAGTTCGTCGGAACCCGCCTTCCAGTGGACAAGGTGATAGACCTGGGCCGCAAGCAGCTGGTCGAGCCGATCGAAACTGGCGGGATCGCCCGGTCGGCCGTTGATCTCGGCGAGAGCCCGTTCGATCGACTCGGCGAACGCCGGTGCCTGCTCGGCGAGCCGCTGCATCCGCCCCTGAATGACGACCGTTTCACGATACCGTTCCGCTTTCGCCTCGGCTGTCGGGCTAGTCCGCGGGGGGAGATGCTGGATTGCCGTCAGGATCGACCGGGCTTCCAGCACGACCGGGTCTTCCTCGGGTGCTGGTGGAGCAGCCTCCCCCAGGGCGCATTCCAGGATGATTGCCGTACTCTTCGGGTCGAGCGGTAGCCGTGTTCCCGGGCCGTCGAGGAAAAAACCTCCGTTCTGAAAAAGGACTGCCAGTGCCCCCCGCTCGAGGACACGTCCGGAGAGGTCGTCGAGGACCGGCAGCAGGACCCGTCCTTCGAGTTCGCGCCGCGGCGGCTGCCAGTCGATGTCGAAGTACTGCGCGAACCGCGACGCCGGGCCGTGGGTGAGGACGTCCATCCACCACAGGTTCTCGGCCCCGGCTACGCTCATGTGGTTGGGAACGATGTCGAGGATCTGTCCCAGGCCGCATCGCCGCAGCATCTCCCGGTAGGCTGCGACATCGTCCTCTGGCCCGAGCTCGGGATTGAGCCGGGAGGGGTCGATGACGTCGTACCCGTGCATGCTGCCGCTCCGGGCGGCGAACTGCGGCGAGGAATAGACGTGGCTGATGCCGAGGTCGCGGAGGTAGTCCCCGAGGTCCGCTGCGTCTCGGAAGGTGAACCCGCGATGGAGCTGGAGGCGATATGTCGACGACAGAAGCCGCCGGTCTGCAAGGCGGCGCCGAACCTTCTCGACGAGCTCGAGAACAGACCGGTTCCGCTGGCCATCGGTCGTGGTCCGCGAGGCACCCGCTGTCGGGACGGAAGTTGCATCCGCGATCATGCTCTCTCTCCTTCCGGTTGCAGACGAAGCCAGCATCGAAGCAGTTCCGCGACGCTCCAGGCCTGGGCACAGCAGCCTCGGGCGGTGAACGGCGCTTCCGCGTCGAAGACCTCGCTCACGCTTCCGAGGCACGCGTCATCGAGATGATCGATCATCCCCTGGAGCGCCCGGCGGGCCTCGCCGCAGCGGTCCGGATAGACCTTGAGCCACGCATCGATATAGGGCCCGATTAGCCAGCCCCAGACGGTCCCCTGATGGTAGGCCGAGTCGCGGGTCCGCAGATCGCCGTGGTAGGTCGGCTTGTAGTCCGGCTCACCGGGAGCGAGCGACCGCAGGCCGACGGGAGTCAGCAACCGGCTGCGGCAGGTTTCGAGGACGGCCGGCCAGCGAGACTCGTCGAGCACAGGATTCTGGAGCGAGATCGAGAAGAGCTGATTGGGACGGCAGGCAGGGTCGTCCCCCTGCTCTCCATCGACAACGTCGAACAGGTATCCGGTGTCGGGGTTCCAGAACCGCTCGTTGAAAGAGGCCCGGGTCCGGTCCCCTTCTTCCCGCAGCACCGCGGCGGCGGCCTCTCCCTCTTCTTCCGCGATCCACCCCTGAAGCAGCCTGACGGCGTTGTACCACAGGGCGTTGATCTCGACCGCCTTCCCCCGCCGCGGAGTGACGACCCAGTCCCCCATCTTGGCGTCCATCCAGGTGAGCTGGTATCCCTCTTCCCCCTGCCGCAGCAGGCCGTCCTTTGGATCGACGCCAATGTGGAACCGCGTCCCGGCGCGGTGCCGATCGACGATCTCTTTCAGAATCGGCAGCAGCGTCCGGAGCGTCGCCCGGTCTCCGGTGACATCGACGTAGCGGGAGAGGGCGTGGAAGAACCACAGCGTCGCGTCCGCCGTGTGGTACAGCCCTTCGTTCTCCCCTTCCGGGAACATGTTCGGGATCAGGCCGTCCCGGACATAGTGGGCGAAGGTCCGCAGGATGTATCCCGCCTCGGTCTGCCGTCCGGTCGAGAGGGTCAGCCCTTCGAGGCTGATCATCGTGTCGCGGCCCCAGTCGGTGAACCAGTGGTAGCCGGCGATGACCGTCCGTCCCTCGTCGCCGCTCGCCTTGGCGATCGCCAGATCCTGAGCGCGGCCGACAGGCCGGATCAGGAACTGATCCGCCGCCAGGACGAGCTCACCCCCGACGCCAGTCCGACAACTTGCGGGGGCCGCGGTGAGCAGCCGCTCGCGGCGGGTGACCTCCGCCTGAAAGGCATCCTGCGGCGTCAGCGCGAGGATCCGTTCCCACGGCTCCGTCGAGGCGACGACAATCGCGTCGCATTGGCGAGTCAGGTCGAACCGGAAGTATCCGGGGCTCCACAGATCGCCGACGGAGTCGTAGCCACGGCTCTCTTCGATCCGGTAAAGCATCTCCCGGAAGTACCGCCGCTCGATCGTGAACGCCTGGCGGTCGCCGTAGCTCGTGAGCCGGAGTGTCGGCAGGTCTTTGCCGGCGCTGAGCTCGAACCGTTCATCTTCGCTCTGGAACTGGAACGGACCGGGGATCGGGGTGCTGACGTGGGCATCGTGCGATCGAAAGTGGACGCTCGGCTGCAGCTTCAGCCGGACCCGATCGGCCCCCTCGAGGAGTCGGTACTGCACATGGACGGTGTTCTGGTACGGCGGAAGGAACAGCCGCTTTTCGATGACGACTTCACCGATGGCGTATCGCCAGACAGGCAGTCCCAGCTCGAGGCGGAACTCCTGGAGGTACTGCGCTCCGGCGAGCTGCAGCTCGGGGACCCGTTCCTCGCTGTGGAGCGACACGACTTGGCCGTCCGGCAGGCGGATCTGCTCGGAGAGATGATTGAGCATCATCATTCGGCCGAGCGGGACCGGCAGGGCGGCCACGAGCAATCCGTGATAACGTCGGGTTGCGACGCCATACACGGTCCCCGAGGCGTATCCTCCGAGACCGTTCGTCACGAGCCATTCGCGGGTCAGCAGCGACTCGCTCGGAGCCGACATGGTTGCGCCGGGCATGAGGCGGGTGATGGGACTCATCGTGCCTCCCGTTGTCGTGGTCCAAGAAACAACGCCGAGTGCCGCGGAATCCGCAGGCCACCCGTCTGCTCGAGAGGGGGGACGCCGAGACCGCCGTACCGGGGCGAGTCGCTCGACCAGACCACCTCCCACGCCATCCCATCGGGTTCGGCGAGAAGTGGCTCCGGAGCCGGAGCGAGTGGCAGGTCCCGGCCGAGATTCACCAGGAGCAACCGGTCGAGGCCGTTGTCGGCGAAGAAGCGGATCACAAAGGCTCGATCGCCAAGCACGGCGCCGTCGGGGTCGGGGTTCTCCTGCGTCAGAACGCGGTCCTCGCGGCGAAGCCGCAGCAGATCCCGATGGAGGTCGAGCATCTCGGTATTCCGGGACCTTTCCGACCAGTCAAGCCGGCACTGCTCGAAGGTCTCCCGTTCGGCCGGATCCGGGATTCCCTGCTGCGCCTCGGGCGAGGCGAGACTCGGAAACTGCGACAAGAACTGTCGACGGCCAGCGGCGACGAGCGGCGCCAGTTCGGCGTGGTGGTCGGCGAAGTACAGAAAGGGAGTCGAGGCAGCGAACTCCTGTCCCTGGAACAGGAGCGGTGTCGCCGGCCCCAGGAGCATGAGCGCGGTCAGGGCCCGGTACTGCCCCGGGTCCCCCAGTCGGTGCCGGCGGATGCCGCGGGCCGAGTTGGCGACCTGGTCGTGGTTCTCGAGAAACGAGATAAACCGTGCGGGAGTGGTTCCCCGCGTCGAAGTCCCTCGTCCCTTCTTCTGCCAGTGACTGGTCTGCCCCTGGTAGAGGTAGCCCCGCTTCACCGACGAGATCAGCTCCTGTGGAGTCCCGCGGAAGTCGCTGTAGTACGCCTCGGACTGTCCAGTGAGGGCGACGATGGCAGAGTGATGGAAATCGTCGTTCCAGAGGGCGTCGAGTCCATGTCCCCCTTGATTGACGGGCCGGACGAGGTGCGTCCGCTGTTCTTCGTTCTCGGCGACAAGGAGGAGCGACCGATCTCCGGCGGCGTCCCGTGCGGCCTGCGACAGCTCGGCGACGACGTGCTCTTCCGAGGCGTCGTAGATGTTCTGCGTCGCGTCGAGGCGGAGGCCGTCGAGATGGAACTCGCGGATCCAGTAGCTGGCGTTCGAGACAAAGAACTCCCGGACCGGGCCGCTCTGCGGACCGTCGTAGTTGATCGCCTCTCCCCAATCGGTCTTGTAGCGGTCGGTGAAGTAGTGGCGGCTGAACGCCGGCAGGTAATTGCCGTCCGGTCCGATGTGGTTGTAAACGACATCGAGAATCACCCCGAGGCTCAGCCGGTGCGCGGCATCGACGAACGCGCGGAAGTCGTCGGGCGTTCCGTACAGGCGGCTGGGCGCAAACAGCGAGACTCCGTCGTAGCCCCAGCCGAACTCACCCGGAAAGTCGCCGACCGGCATCACCTCGAGGCAGGTCACCCCCAGATCGGAGAGATGCGGCAGGTGTTCGATCGCCCCCCGCCAGGTTCCGGCTTTCGAAAACGTGCCGACGTGGAACTCATACAGAACCTGCTTTCGGAGCGTGAGACCTCGCCACGTCCGATCGGTCCACGGGAACTTTGACGGGTCGATGATCTCCGAGGGGCCGTGCGGGCCTTCCGGCTGGAACCGGGAGGCAGGATCGGGATAGCGCCGCGCATCGCCATCCAGCAGGTAGGCGTACCGCTGGCCGGCGCGAAGTTCCGGAACGATCGTGGACCAGTAGCCTTCCGGTTCCGGACTGAGCTCGACTGAGGCCCCCGCCCATTCGTCTGCCGAATCGACGACCACGATGACGCTCTGATGGCCCGGAGCCCAGACACGGAAGCTGACTCCGCCGGCGACGAGCTCAGCGCCAACGGGAGTCAGGCGCTCTTCCCCGTTTCTCCGCATACTTGGCTCGCGAACGGGTGCGGGAACCTCACAGCTCCTTCGGTCCAGCATATCGACGACAGACATCCCTGGTGTTCCTCTCGGTCGGAAATCCCGATCCCTGATCCCGGACGGATGAGTCCGAAGCGGTTGTCCCAAACGATCCAAGGCTCTCGAACTGCTCGAGAGCCTTGGAATGGTGCCGGCTCCGTCGGGCGGAGCCGGCGGTTTCGCATTCCGACTTACTGCTTCCGGAAGTCGAGTCCCGGATCGTCGTCGGCGCCATACAGCTTGAAGTGGAACTTGTTGCTGTCCGCTGCCGAGAGTTCCGCGACCATCGAGCCCCCTTCCTTCCGTTCCAGGGTCAGCACGTTCCCGTCGACGGTGTAGTTGCCGTCAAAGGTCTGGGCCGGGCTCTGCTTGTTCTGGAAGGTCCAGGTGAACTTCTGGTCGGGATTCAGCCGCAGCTGGAACTGCGAGCCATCCTTCCGGGCGGCGCTCCAGTTCCCGGCGATCGTTGCCGCGTTGACGGCGGGGCCGGTCGGCGGAAACGGATCCGGTTCTGTCCCCTGCGAGCCGTCGCCGGCGGGAGCCTGCGCTCCTCCGGGCTGACCGCCGGGAGCGGCATTCGCCGGGGGAACAGGCGGAGCCGGTTCATTCGCCGCCGGTTTGGGAGCCGCGGCGAGCCCCTGATTCCCGTTCTGCGGCTGTGCCGGCGGCGCGAGCATCTTCAGGAGGTCCGACGCCACCCGGTCGCCGGGCTGAAGCCGGTTCACGATCTCAAGCTCGCGTTTGGCCGCGTCCTGATGGCCGGCACTGAGATAGTGGTACGCCAGGAGGAACTCAGCCGCCGCGTCTTGCGGGTGCTCGACGGTGTATCCTTCGAGCGCCCTGAGCTGGGCGGTATAGACATCGACGTCGTCATACAGACTGCTCAGGGTTGTCCAGTCCCAGCCGGGGCCGACCGCGAGCACCGAGTGGATGGTCGCGGCTGCCTGCTGGAAGTCGCGCCGGGCGAAGAGGACCAGCGCCCGGAACTCGTGCAGCACGGCATCGCTGGGGGTCTTCTGGATCGCCTTGTCGACGATGTCGAGGCTGGCGTCATAGTCCCCCTGCTTGAACGCGGAGATCGCGGCGTCGAGGCTCGTCGGCTGCGGCGCGACTGCTCCGGCGGAGTCATCGATCACCGGGGCATCCGAGGCGTAGGCCACGGGGATCGGCTGCGAGTAGTCATAGACCGAGGCATAGGGTGCCCCTCCGCCGTAACCCCAGTAGGGGTTGCTGTACGGAAGGTATCCCGAGCCGTAGAGGAGCGAGCCGAGCCCCCATCCTCCGAGGCCCCAGCCGAGCGGGAAGTACCCGCCGTACCCGTAGCCACCATACCCACCGTATCCCCCATAGCCGCCGTACGGGTAACCGAACCCGGCCAGGCCGAAGCCACCGATGCCGAACCGGCCGTAGCCGAGCCGTCCCCCGTAGCCATAGCCGCCGTAGCCCCAGCCCCGACCGTTCCCCCAGTACCGGTTCCCGTTCCAGTAGCCGTGATACCAGGGATACCGGTTGAACGACGGGCGATAGTTGTTTGCCGCGAAGTTGATCGACCGGTTTCCGAGACGGAGCGAGTTCCCCGTGTAGGGGACACCCCGGAGCGAACCGTTGATCCCCGGCCGGAAGTTGGTGATCCGCTGGCCGGTCGTGTTATCGAGGGCCCGGCCGACCCGGTTGTTGAGCGTCCGGTCGAGCGGGTTCAGCGTGTTGTTGAGATTGCGCCCGACCGCGTTATTGCGGTTGAGCGTGTTGTCGAGAGTCTTCCCGACCCCGTTGTTGCGGTTCAGGGTGTTATCGAGCGTCCGTCCGACCGGGTTGTTCCGGTTGAGAGTATTGTCGAGCGTACGATCGATCGGATTGCGGGTCCCTTGGCCGAGGTTCGGCGTCTTGGGGAGGGCGTTTCCACCCGGACGACCGCCGAGGATCGCACCCGGGTTGACCGCGTTCCCGCGACCCGGGTTGAGGACCGCGCCCGGATTCACGGCACTGCCGCGGCCGGGGTTCAGGACTGCTCCGGGATTGGCGCCGATCCGCGGCGTCGACTGGACGGGATTCGGAAGCCGGGGAGCGCTGAACGACGGAGAACGGACAGCACCGCTCGCTCCGCCGCTGACGCGCGGAACGGAGATCGCGGGGCCGCGTGATCCCCCTCCACCGAGGTTGACCCCGCCGCCACCACCGCCGACTCGCACACCTCCTGCACCCCCGCCTCCTCCAATGCGGACTCCGCCACCCCCCCCTCCACCACCGCCGATGCGGACTCCTCCGCCTCCACCACCACCGCCCCCTCCGCGGCCGCCCCCGCCCCCTCCTCCACCCACTCCGCGAGCGGAGAGGTCCGGCGCGAGGGCCAGCAGCATCAGGCCTGCGACGAGCGTCGTTTTCAGGAATGTGGTTCTCATATTGATATCCCCCTCGGTGATATGTTGTGTTGGTGCACGGGCGGCCGGGCGCCGCCTAGCGCTTGTCCGATTTCTCCGTCTTGTCCTTCTCGTGATCGTGGTCTTTGTGTTCGTCATTCGAGGACGCTTTCTTCTCCATCGCAGCGCGAGGAGCGGGGGACTGGCGGACCATGGTGATCTCGTCACCGTCGTCGAACTGCTCATCGCCGATGACATGCACGAGCGCCCGCCACGTCACGGTGTGCGGGTTGACGACGCGGTAGAGGAATGTGCCGGCAGCGAGTTCGCCGTCCGCCGTGACGCCGCTGAGCTTGAGCACCCAGTTCGCCCCGTGCCGGGTCCAGGTCCCGTCTCCAAAACCCCCTTCGGAGTCGAAGTACCAGACCCGGAAGGTACGGGCGATCGGGTCCCAGCCGATGCGTTGCGTGCCGGTCATCGCCGGCTCGTCGCCCATCTGAACCGTGAAGTCCCGGTCGAGGAAGTTTCCCCCCGCCATCGGACGGCACTGGAACAGGACCGTCGAATCTCCCGATTCGTCGATCCAGTCCCCCAGCAGCCAGTTCAGCTCATCGAGCTTGTCCTGCTGCGGCCGGGTCGAGCTGATCGCCCGTTCGCGGACGCTGGCGATCCGCCAGGTGTCGCCATCCTTCACATGGACGGCGGTGTAGCTGACCGGCGTCTCGGTTCCGCCATGGATCGTCCAGCTGGTTCCATCCTCGATCGCGACCGCGGAAGAGGGGAACCGCAGAGAGTCGATCGTCAGCTCGAGCCGGCAATCTCCTCCGTCTTCAAAGCACTGCTTGAGTGCCCCTTCGATGGCATTTCTTCCGGTGAAGGTTTCGCCGTTCACCGCGACGAACTCGGCGTTGTCAGTGAAGTGCTTGGCCGCTGAGTTGGCATCGTGCTCCCGGAACGCCCGGCAGTACTCTTCCGCTTCCTCGCGGATCGCCGCCTCCAGCTTGGCGTCTTGATCGTGGCGGCTGTCGTCCTTCTTTTCGTCGGACGGGGTCGCCTCGGTCTTCTTCTGCTCGGAGCCGCTGGAGGCTTCCTGGCTTTCGGTCTGGCCCGTCTTCGCTTTGTCATCCGTCTTCTGGGAATCCTCGGCAACCAGCGACGTCACCGTCGCGAGGAAGCCGGCGAGCGCACATCCCAACAGGCATTGCGGAAAGGCCGATCGAAGGCTCAGGAACATGGCTTCTCCTTGGAACACACCCGCGACGAAAACGGCTGCGCGCACAAACGTCGCGACCGCTCGAACGCCCCTCGTCGGCGGATAGAAGGGAGAGAACGCAAAGATGGAACCGGCCCGGCTCAAATTGCGAAATTCGTAATGTTTCGCGGGGTTTCGACGAGAAACTGGCCGTTCAGGCTCCAGCCCGCTTTCCGAAGGAGCGGTCAGCGGGCGGGGCGTGACGGCATCCGGACCACAGACGAGGCGAGAGCCGCGCGGGTCGGTTCGTCATGCGTCACCAGCAGCGTCGGGAGCGGATACTCGCCGAGCGTCCTGGTCAGGTAGTCGATCACGGTCGATTTCAGCTCGTCATCGAGGGCACTGACCGGCTCGTCAAGGAGCAGGATCTCGGGATCGCTCGCGATCGCCCGGCCGAGGGCGACCCGCTGCTTCTGCCCCCCGCTCAGCGAAGCGGGATAGCGTCCCAGGAGCGGTCCCAGCTCGAGGACTTCGACGAGATGCGGCAGCGCCACACGGGACTGTCCCCGTCGCCGCTGGCCATAGCGGAGGTTCGCCTCGACTGTCATGTGAGGGAACAGCTGATAGTCCTGGAAGACCAGGCCGACGTGACGCCGATGCGTGGCGACCCGGATCCCCGCGGCCGGGTCGTCGAGCGGCCGGCCGTTGAGGATGATCCGGCTCGGCTTCGTCTCCGGCGGGCGGGCCGGGCGCGGAGCGAGAAGTCCGGCGATGAGATGGAGCGTCGTGGTCTTGCCGCTGCCGGAGGGACCGACGAGCGCGGTCACCCCCCGGTCGAGTTCGAAAGCGAGATCGAGTTCGAACCCGCCCGGGTAGGCAAAACGGCAGTCGAACAGGAGAACGCTCACGAGCTCCTCCCCGCGTCCTCGCCGGCGAGCCGCTCCCGGCCTCTCCGTTCGAGCCGGTCACTCACCACGATGGCGACCGCCGAGAGAACGATGGAGACGACGATCAGCGGCAGGCTCCGCGGAAAGCCATCGGGCCGGTCGAGCTGAGCGTAGACGTAGAGGGGAATCGTCCGGGTCTCGCCGGGGATGCTGCCGGCGAGCATGATCGTGGCTCCGAACTCCCCCATGCTCCGGGCGAAGGCGATGACGCAACCACCGAGGATTCCGGGGAGCGCCAGCGGGAGAGCGATCGAAGTGAAGACGTCGAGCGGCCCGGCCCCCAGTGTCCGAGCTGCGCTGAGGAGCTGGCTGTCCATCGCGGCGAAGGCCTGCCGGATCGGCCGGACGAGCAGGGGAAACCCCATTACGGCGGAGGCGAGCGCGGCCCCCTTCCAGTCGAAGACGAAGCGGACGCCGAGCCAGGTCTCGAGCCCGCCGCCGAGGAGTCCGCGACGCCCCAGGAGCATCAGCAGCAGATAGCCGGTCACGACCGGCGGCATGACGAGCGGGAGGTTGACCGCGGTCTCAACGAGGAACTTCCCCGGGAACCGCCGCCGCGCCAGGAGCCAGCCGACGACGACCGCCACCGGCAGGCTGACGGCAACCGCCGCCACGGCAACCAGCAGTGTCAGGCGGACGACGCCCCACTCTTCGACGGACATGAAGGAGGCTCAGTTCGGCTGCGGTTCGCGGTTCAGCCGCTGGAAGCCCGCCTTTTCGAAGGCGGGAGCCGCGGCGGGGGACTGGAGGAACTCGAAGAACGCCTTCGCGTCCGGCTTTGCGGCTCCCCCCTTGAGGAGCACGAGAACATAGACGATCTCGTCGTGCGAGGCAGGATCGAAGCGGAACACTTCTTCGACATTCGGGGCCGCGGCGAGATCGGTCGAGTAGACGATCCCCGCATCCGCCTCCCCCCGGTCGACATGGCTGAGAGTCGTCCGGACATCCTGCCCCCGCACGATCTTCTTCGACTCAATCAGGGAATCGAACAGCTCCAGTTTCTTGAGGGCCTGGTCCGCGTACTGTCCAGCGGGAACCGTTTCTCCCGCGAGCGCCACCCGCTGCACCTTGTCCGACAGAAGGTCCTTCGGAGCGTGAACCTCGGCGCGATTCCCCTTGGGGACGACGAGCACGAGGGCATTCGTCAGGAAGTCGGTCCGAGCCTGGGCGTGCCCCTCCTTGTCCACCCGGTTGGCCCAGTCGCGGTTGGCGGAGAGGAACAGGTCGGCCGGGGCCCCCTGGAGGATCTGCGTCGCGAGTCCGCTCGACGGCCCGGCGTTGACCTTCACCTTCACGGCGTGCTCGCGGGAAAACTCCGCCGCCAGCGGCTCGAGGACGTCCCGCGTACTCGCGGCGGCCGAGATCGTCAGCTCCCGGATCGCGACTTCCGGAGATGAAGCGGGCACGGTGGGCGTCGCCGCGGCACTCGCAGGCGACGGGGGCGCTGGAGCCGATGCGGTCCCCGAACCTGGTGCCGCTTGTGCTCCCCCGGGGCTGGTCGACGGCTTCTCGCAGGAAGCCAGCAGACAGCCCAGAGACGCGAGGCAGGCGCCGAGCAGGCGGACAGAGCGGGACAACGGAAGGCGAATCATCTGAGTCTGTCGCGAATGAGGATTCAGTCATTTGGAACGCGAGAGGGGCGCCGGACGGGGCGAGAGGGCCTGCATCTCACCGGTCCGGGAACAGGAGTAACCCGGGATACCGGACACGCCGCGGTGGTACTCGGCGGAACGAAGCACCCGCAGCAGTCCCTGGATCCGCGGATCGTGCTGGAGCTCGCTCCGGAAGGCGAGCTCGAAGTGCTCCGTCTGGAGCGGTCGGAAGACGAGCCCCGCCTCCTCGCAGGAGAGCCGCAGGCAGACCCCCGCGTCGGCCCAGCCGGAGCGGATCGCTTCCGCCACCCCGCGGTGGTCGCGGGCGAGGTGCGCCGGCTTGATCGTCGCCGGGAGACGCTCCTCCATGCACTGCCGGGCCCCTGAACCGGCGTCCCGGCCGACCCACCGCGCCCGGGACCGGACCAGCGAGCGGATCGACAGCGTTCCAAAGCGGCTTCCGACCGCCAGCCCTTCCTCCCAGTCGGCCAGCCGGACGGTCGTGACAGGGGCATCGATCCGCTGCGCGATCGCCTCGGCGTTCCGGGCCGGCTCTTCCGACGTCGCGAGATGCATCCCCGCCACATGAACGAGACCGCCCGCGAGCAGTTCGAGTGACTGCCGGCTCGAACGGGGAATGACGAGCATCCGGAACCCGGTCATCTGCTCGTAGAGCCGTGCGAGCGTTCCTGCGACGGGATCGCATCCGGCGACGACAAGCGTTGTGGGAGTCTTCGGAACGGGGACGGGGGGTGTGCCGGCGACGTCGGTCACGTCAGGTTCCTGCCAGGCCGTCGCACCATCGCTCTCGATCGGAAACAGAAGTGTCCGACCGCCGACTTCGGCCCCCCAGGCCCGCCACTGCGGTGCGGGGGGATCCCACGCCCAGACCGGTTCATTACGGTGAGTCGGCGAGGTCCCCGAACCGAACAGCTCCTCGACGCTGCACCCGAGCGCGGCCGCGATTCCGAGAGCCGCTTCCACGGAGGGGACCAGCCGCTCGTTCTCGATCGCCGCGATGGCGGAGCGGGAGACCCCCGCGCGCTCGGCGAGTTCTGCCTGCGTCCACGCCGCCCCCTGCCGCCGGCCGCGGACCCGGTTGCCGCTCTGTTCACCCGCTGTCATGAAACGGCCTTTCGATGACCGGATCGTAACACTGGCGACGCACGCAGGAAATCTTTCCTCTCGCCGAGGTTCGCCGTGAGACGCGGGAGCCGACGAGACGTTCACTTGAAGAATTTTTGCCAGGGTGCGGCGCTGCGGCCTTTTCCGACTTTGGGGTTGGCAGGCACTTCGGTTGCAGCCCTCTCGGACGGCGTGGTCGCCCCCCGCGGTTGCTCGATGTTTTGAAGGGAATCTAAGTGTCTGTCCAAGGATCGGCGTTCTCCGATGACTTGCCATCGACCGGTGTGGTTGAACGGGATTCAAGCAGGAGGTCTGTGATGCGTGGTATCGCTCTCGTCTGGGACTGGGAGAATCATTCCGATCTCACGAATTCCTTAGCACTGAAGGGATACCGCGTGCTGGGGGTGATCGATGACCGGGAGGCGGAAGAAACCATCTGCCGCCACCGTCCGGAACTGATCGTGCACCGGTCCGACCGGACCTCCGCGGTCGCGTCGATGATTCGTTCGGCCACCCCCGCAGGTGGCAGCTACCGACCGCATCTCAACACCGCCCAAGGGGTCTGGCGCGAGTAAGCCTTCTTGCCGAGGCGGTCGTCGAAGCGCCGGCGGCCATCGCCCGACCTGCTTCACAGGAGATCCGATCATGTTGATCAAGGGAATCATGACCATGGGGGTCGAATGCGTTCGGCCCGAGGACTCGCTCGTCCGTGCCGCCGAAAAGATGCGGGACTTCGATGTCGGCGTCCTCCCCGTCTGCGGCGGCGGCGACCGGCTGGTCGGGATGATCACCGACCGCGACATCATCGTCCGGGCGATTTCGCAGGGATACGAGCCAGGCTCGACCTCAGTCCGCGACGTGATGACGCCGGAGATCGTCTTCTGCTTCGAAGACCAGGATGTTCAGGATGCGGTCGAGCTGATGAAGGACAAGCAGATACGCCGGCTGCTCGTTCTGGACAACGATAAGAAGCTGGTCGGGATCATGTCGCTCGGCGACCTCGCCGTCGACCTGCGGGACGAGCAGATGGTCGGAAGCGCTCTCGAGGCGATTTCCGAGCCCCCGTTCACGCATGACGAGTCGTAGTCCTGCTCCCGGTTGCGAGTCGATCCGCTGCGAGTCGTTGGCCGTAAGGTGTCCCGCCTCGGCGGAAACAACGCAGCCTCCGCCGCTCAGCGGTCGATGGCCGACTCTGCCATCGCGAACTCTCGACCGGCCTCGACTTCGTGGAACGTCTCGGTCGGAGTCATCACGGCCTCCGGCTTTTTCAGGCGGAAGCCGATGAACCGGGGCTGGCCGAGGAAGTGGTCGACCACGAACGTTTCCCGCATTTCCAGCCCGTTCTCGCGGGCATAGGACTGTAGAGCCCGCCCCGTCTGGCAGAGGGTGTCTCCCACGAAGCCGGGGAGCCGCCAGCCGCTCCAGGAGTAGACGAGCGTATTCGCGAGCATCCGCAGGCCGTAGATCCGCATCCCGCGCTCCGCCAGGGCATAGTGCAGCCCGTAGCCCAGGCCGTGGCAGGTCAGGTTCATGACGCCCCCCGGCCGCAGCACGCGGGTGAATTCCCGCAGGGCCTTCCGCTGGTCGGTGTAGGGGAGCACGACGCTCGAGACGATCGCGTCGAATTCGCCGTCGGCGAACGGGAGGGTTTCGGCCATTCCGTGACGGACGCTGAGCCCCTTCTCGCAGCACTCCGCCACGAGCCGCTTGTCGATCTCGACGCCGCTGGTCTTCATGCCGCGGCCCGTGAGGTCCGCTAGGAGTTCTCCATGCCCGCATCCGACATCGAGGACGCGGCTCCCCTGCGGCAGCCCCGCCACGAGGAACTGGCGGCAGGCGACATGCTGCGGCACCGGAAGGGTGCAGACGGGGGAGAACAAACGGGAGAAGAACGACATTTCCGGTCCAGTTCACGCGGGAGATCACGGCACTGCCGAGACCCTAGCTTGCGAACCAGAACCGCTCGGTCCGACTTCGCGATCCCGCATGCATCGTCATCGAATCGCGGTTCTCGCAGTCATCCCTGCCGTCCACTCCGTCGATTCCCGGCGTATCGGTCGTGCCGACAAGACGCACCGTTCCGGTGCGGCGGCCCGCATCACTGAGATCGGCCACGGCCGCGGCAGGCGCCTCCTGGGCACCGCAGCGAGTTGGGTCGTCATCCGGTGACAGCCTCGAAAAGCAATGCGAGAGACAGGAGTTGAACCTGCACGGGTTGCCCCGCTGGATCCTAAGTCCAGTGCGTCTGCCAGTTCCGCCACTCTCGCTCGTGGGCAACTCGTCCGGCGGCGGTCGACCGTCGGATGAGCATGGCACCAAGCGGTTGGACCCGAGGTGCCACGATGAGGCAGTCTACGCGTTCGCGAGGCCGCAGCAAGGCGAAGCGGGGGGGCCGAGCCAACAAACGCGTGCGGGAGTTCCTGCTCTAACCGCGGGGCTCTTCAGAGACCTGCGTATGCGAAGGGGCTGCTTGAAGAAATGCTGGAGCCCTTCGAAGCCGGGCAGGACGCAGCTACTTGCTCTGGGCCTCCACTGCGACCAGCGGATTCGAAAAATCGTTCCAGAGCGTGTCGAGTTGCTCCGGGGCGAGCGTGCCGTCGAAGGCCAGGATCCGGTAGCGCGAGACGTAGTCGGCGTCATTTCCGATCGAGAAGCCGCCGTCGACGCAGGGGCTGAAGGCGAAGTAGGGCATGGTCGGGTGGAGCCGGACCGCCTGCGGGGCGCGGAAGTTCTTCGGGTCGCTCAGGACCGCCAGGCCGCACTCCTTTCCCTCGACGCGGCCCGTCAGTCGGACCCAGCGGCAGTGGGTATGGTTCCCCTTGAGGCGGTCGTCTCCTTCGCTCGTCAGGAACGTGCACGCGGAGCCCCAGCTGGCGGCTCCCCGGATGCCGAAGCCGCCGTAGTGGTACTTGAGGATCTCGAGCGGGTCGGCGGACACCGCCCGCTGCCGCGACTCGAGGTCGACAACGTGGAGATCGCCGAGCCGCGTCGCCGTCACGAACCAGTCTTCGCGGAGCACCGGCTTCGCGGGGGTGTCCCCCCGCTTCTCCGCGTGAGAGAGCTTCGCATGAAAGCCGGCCCACACCGGGCCGGAGTCTGTGGAGACAAGCTCGCTGTGCTCGACCGTCCCTTCGCGGGCGGGCTGGTTCCAGAAATCGATATGCCGCCCCTGGAACTGCGTGTTGACCCAGGCAAGAAAGATCGCGTGCTGATGCAGATGGTCGGCGGGGAACTCGTCCGTCACGACGAGTCCACCGGGGGTCGTCAGCGGATGGATGTGCCCGCTCCGGCGATAGATCGCATTCACGCCGGCAGCCAGCCGAGACGCCGTGTGGTACGTCAGCACGGGGTGATCGGCGATCCGCAGCTCGACCGCCTCGTCCGTCTTCCGGGCCTCGGCCTTCGCTGTGGCCTCCGGCGGATCGGCCGTCGCGACTCGAAACTCGAGCTGCGGTGCGGTTTCCGCTCCGACAGTGGAGCGCCAGCGTAGCGCAGCGCGGTCCAGCGTGAGTTGCGAGGGGACCACCGCAGCGCCCGATCGCACCGTCAGCGGTTTGTCGCGAAGCGGCTCCGGAACGGACCATTCGACCAGCCGCTCGCGGCGGAAGCCGGCTTCGGTCCCTCTGGCAAGAACGCCGATCTCGTCCGCGTGGAGCGTGAGACCAAGGGCGGCAACGAGTCCGCCGAGACAAGATCCAACCCAGAATCGCGATCCGAGGCGAGTGCGCATGGCCGCGATTCTGGCCGATCGATCCGTCTCAGTCGACCTTCGGCGGGGCGGGCGGGATCTCGAACGGCTCCGGAAGCGGAATGATCGGAGTCGCGGGGGGAGCCGACAGGGATGGCGCCGGGATCAGGAGCGGGCGACCTTCCGTCGGGGTCAGCTTGAGCCGCTGCGGCGGAGCGATGTTGATCGCCGAGACGCCGGAGACCTGCGAGTCGGAGATGACCGGCAAGAGGACCTGGGCGTCGGTTCCGGTCGTTCCCCGGACCGGGAGGGGGGGCGGAGGGGGCGTTTCCGGGCCGAGGTCGCTGCTCGCGGGAAGGTCGATCCGGATCGGCTCAAGCGTGCTCGCCGGAACAGGCACCAGCTTCGTGGTCGGAGCGGGTGGGGTCGGCGGCGCCGGCTTCGGCAGGTCCGGCATGACGACGTTCGGAATCGCCGTCTCTTTGTTCAGGGGGGGCGGAAGCGGCGCACTCGAGCTGATTGGCCGCGTCGGAACGTCCGGTCGTTCAGCAGTCTGCGTCGGACGCGGAGCCGCGGGCTCGGCGGGCTTCGGCGCCGGCTTCGTGATTGGAAGCGGCAACTGGATCGGAGTCTCCGGCTGGACACGCTGCCGGTAGAGGACCAGGGCGTGGCAGGCGTGGTACAGCGGACCGGGATCGATCGACTGGTTGACCGTCGTCGTCAGATCGGTCGCCAGCGAACGGACCGCCGCCTGGACCCAGGGCTCGTTGAGCCGCGAGGCGGGGAGTCCCATCATCAGCCACTCGAGCATGTGTCCCGAGGCGCGGATCCGCTCGGCGAAGTCGAAGCTGAATTCCTTCTGCCGGTAGAACTTCGTGGAGAACGAGCCATCCTGGTTCTGCACGTTGCGGGCGTGCTGGATGTACTGCTCGATCTTCTGATGCGCCGCGACCCACGGTCCGCGGAGCTCACCATGCTTCTGCAGGTACGAGTTGCGGGCGTACGACAGGGCGAACAGGCCGTGCGTTCCGCCGCAGGGGGAATCGAGGACGCCGTCGGCGGTCTGGATCTCCGCCAGCGTCGCCAGACTCCACTTCTGGCCATGCATGTTGGTCCATTCCGCATCCGGATCGAGGTAATGCGTCAGGAACCAGAGGGTCCAGGAGATTTCGACGTTGCCGCTGGTCGTCATCTGGGCGTGACGGACCATGTCCGCCATCGTGATCACCTTCCCCCCCGCCACCTTGAACTGGTGGTTCAGCGGGAGGTTCGACATCGTCAGGATCGCCAGGAACTGGTTGACGTGTCCTTCGAACCAGTAGGGGACGTTGAACGGATGGGCGCGGCCGCCGTAGGGGGTCGCTTCGAACCAGTGTTCGTTGCGGTAGGTCGCCTCGTCGGAGATGTACTGGATCGCGCTGATCTTGCGCGGCCCGGCCGCCTCGTTGATCTTGAGCTGGAAGTTCTGGCGATAGGCGAGCACCCCGTGCATGATCTGCCACGGGGAGTTCTGCTGGGAGCTCCCCGGCGTGACGTCGAGGTACCGCCGGCTGTTCTGGAGGATCGCCCGGTCGACGAGCTGCAGCAGCGGGTCGTTCGCTTCAGCGCCGGGAGCAGCCGGCGCGGTGCGGGGAACCGGCTCACGTGAGACAGGAGGGGCGGGGCTGATTCCGGACGGAAGCGAGGAGGCCTTGGCCCCTTGAGCCGCGGCTGGAGTCTTCCCTTTGTCTTTGTCGCCGCGGCCGAAGAAGCCGGCGGCACCGGCGTAGCGCCAGCCCACGGCTGTGCCGCCGAGGACGATCACGGCGATCAACCATCGAGTGGTGCGGCGTCCCTGCCGAATCATGTATGCCCTCTCCTGTACAAACGTAGCCAAGCGGCGGGAGAGGTTACCGGATCAGAGGGGATGGGAGAAGATGATTTCCCCGGGGCTCCCGGACGGCCGGGGAGGGCTGCACAAATCGCCGAAAGCAGGCCCGGACCAAGCTGGCGCAGGCCCGATCACCGGCAGAGCAAGCCGGCGGGGTGACATGAATATTGGGACAGGTCCGGCGGCGGCGTCGGCCTCCGGGCGAAGTCCCGAGCGATGCGGACGCGATCCCTGAACGGACAGTCACCAGGAGCCGCCCCGCGAAGGAGGGGGCCTTCGCGGGGGCTCGACGGGACTACTTCGACACGGCCGTGCCGCCGAGCTGCACCAGGTTCACGCGGAACATGTTCCGGACGGTCTTGGGAAACAGCCGCCGGGCGATCTGCTGGAACTTCGGGAACCGCTCCAGGATCCCGTCGTACTCGGGGGAGTCGCCGAAGCCGATCGACTTCACGACCTGGAACTGCGGATTCCACTTCGGAATCTCGTTGGGGCTCTTGAGCGACCACCGCATCTTCGTCCGCCGGAACGGGTGCGAGAGGTTCGACCACCAGAGATAAGTGGGGGACTCGCTGTCGAACAGGACCCGCGCTCCGGGAAACCGTCGCGCCAGTTCGCCGAGCACCTGTTCCACGCCGTCCTGGCCGAGGAAGTAGAACACTCCTTCGGCCACGAACAGGATCGACGTCGGATCGACGATGCCGAGATGGTCGCACCACTCGAAGTCGAGGACGGACGAGCTGAGGAAGGTCCGCCGTTCTTCTTCCTCGAAGAACTGCCGCCGGACTTCGATCACGGAGGGCATATCGAGCTCGAACCAGCGGACCATGCCGTTGTCGAGCCGGTCCCAGCGGGTGTCGAGCCCCGCGCCGATTTCGACGACCGTCCCGTGCGGGTGCTCGTTGAGGAAGCCGCTGACCACGGAGTCAAACACTCGGCAGCGGGCGCAGAGGCCGACCTGATTCGTCGTCCGTGCGAGCTGGGAGAAGTCGTACTGGACCCGATCGACCAGTTCGGCCGCCTGGGGGTCCCGCAGGATCGGGCGGCTCTGGCTGGATTCCTTTGCCCGAGCCCACAACGGAATGAGGAGCGTCTCCTGCGGCCCCGTAAGCTTGGTCAGTGCGACTTTTGGCATGGTGTACCAGAGGTGATCGTCTGAAGTCCGGCAGGGGTTGTTTCAACAGATCGTGCAGACGCTCAGACCCGATGCAATTTGAATCGCGCAGGTCGCAAACGCCGAAAGGAATTGGAATTGGCTCGCCTGCGGAACAGGATTTTCCTGCCGAATCCTACCTCGCCTCGAAGTGACAAGATGGGGAGGAAACGCCGTCCTGCGAAGGTTTGCCGGTGAGGTCATCGGGAGCAGGGGGAGTTCTCTTTCGCAGGGAAACAACGAGTGACGCGGAATTCGTCCGAAACCGATGAACATTCCGAGGCCGCGGGTCGGACGGACGGATTCCGGACCGTCTGCGTGACAGGCCGCCACACCCTCGGTGGGAGTTCAATCAGTTCGCGGACTAACGAACGCGTTTCCGTCGTGATGGTCTGCCCGCCTGTGACGGTTGCACGAGAAATTCTCTGCTTGACTGTCGTACCGGTGCTAGCTTTCCATTGCAGGATGCAGCGAGTCCCCAGCCTCGAGTGCGCGAACTGTTGAGTACACAGCCATGTTGACGCTCGCGCTAGTTGTCAGTGCCGCCCTCGCGGCCGGTCTGGTCCTGCAGGCGATCCCGACGCTGGGGTTTGCGCGGGTGTTGCGCCGCGGTGGTCGGCCCCCCCTTGCGGACAACCAGTGTCCCAAGGCGGCGGTGATCCTCTGTCTCCGCGGGGAAGACCCCTTTCTCGGCCGCTGCCTCGAATCGCTGTTCGAGCAGTCCTATCCGGATTTCACGATTTTCGTCGTGGTCGACTCGATGCTCGACCCGGCCTACGAGACCGTCTGCCAGTCGATTGCCGAACATGGCCCGTCCAACGTGGTCGTGGATGTGCTGACAAACCGTCTGGACACCTGCTCGCTCAAGGGGAGCAGCATCGTCCAGGCAATGTCCCGGATCGACGATTCGTACAAAATCGTCGCGATGATCGACTCCGACGTCATTCCACACCCGACTTGGCTGCGGGAGCTGGCGGCGCCGCTGACCGACGACGCAGTTGGCGTTTCGTCGGGGACCCGCTGGTACATGCCGGCCCGGCCGAGCTGGGGCGGGTTCGTGCGGTACTACTGGAATGCCGCGGCGAACGTTCAGATGTACTGGAACGAGATCACCTGGGGGGGGAGCGTCGCGCTCCGGGGGGAGATTGCCCGCCATCCGGAGATGATCCGGTCGTGGAAGACGGCGGTGTCGACCGACACCGTGATCCTGCGGGTGGTGCACCTGTTCAAGAAGCGGGCGGAGTTCGTCCCCTCGCTGATGATGATCAACCGCGAGACCTGCCGGCTGAGCTCGTTCTACACCTGGGTCCAGCGGCAGATGGTCGTGGTGCGGCTGTATCACAAGGGGTGGATTCCGATCCTGATCCACGGGTTTCTGACGGTGTCGCTGCTGGTGGCGGGCTTCTCCGTCATGACCGCCACGCTCGTCCGGAAGGATTGGGGGACGGCGGCCCTGATGTTCAGCGTGCTGATGGCGTACTGGGTCGGCTTCGTGGGGGTGTTCCATGCCCTCGAAGAGCAGGTCCGGGCGGTCGTCAAGGGGCGCGGCGAACCGGTCGAGACGCCGACGCTCGAATCGACGGCGTACGCGTTCCTGACGATCTTCATCACGCCGTGGGTCTATGCGGCGGTGCTGCTCAAGGCGTGCTTCATCCGGCACGTCGACTGGCGGGGGATCGGGTACGAGCTGAAGGGGCCACACGACGTGCGGCTCGTCAGCTACCGCCCCTACGTCAAGGCGGACCGCCCCCGCGACGTCACGGCCTCGCTGTAGGGGGCGGCTCTGGTTACGGCGCTCCGCCGGCCGAGCGCCCTTTGCGCAACCCGTCGTGAATCGGCTGTTTGGGGGCAGGGGCGAGCCTCTGCCCGCAGGAGGCGCTTCCCTCAAGGAACGGCTCCATCACCACGGGCCTCCGGGGGCTTGGACAAGTTCCCCTCATGCGGACTGTAACGGTTACGAAACCTCTTCCGATGGTGGAGGGCCTTCCGCTTGCAATCGTCATGCGGGAGTGGGGAGCCCCTTCACGCCGAAGAGAGTTCAGGTCGATGGAGTGACCAGGAGCAGCAATCTCTGTGGATGGAGTCAGACGGCCGATTCGCCGCGGGAGCGGATCGCACAGCGGGTTTCCATGTGGGGTGATGTCATTATGCGCGGAATCCTGGCGAGTCTCGCGCTGCTTCTCAGCGGCTGTACCGTCATGCAGGGATCTCCCGTTGCCGAGCAGGTCTCGTGCAGCTTCACCCCGTGCGACGACGTCTGCGTGATCCTCGTCGAGGCGACTCCCGACCTCGGGAACTGGGGGAAGCTCCCCGAGATCGCGTGCTACGTCCGGGACAAAGGCCTCGATACCGTCTACTTCGATCCCGACGTCAACGGCCGGGCCCCTGAGGATCTCGCCGCCTGCATCCGCTACAACCGCTGTGTGCGCGGGAAGCGGATCCTGCTCGTCTGCTGGAGCTATTCGACCGTCCAGGCCCTTGACGCCCTCGATGTCCTGGCCTGCGAGGGGCTCGGCGTCGAGACCATGATCGATATCGAGTGCCTCGGCCTCAACATCCACAAGGGCTTCGACCTGCAGCCTTCGAATGCGAGCCGCGTCGTCGTCGTACGGCGGAATCTCGCGATGGTTCCCAAGGGGTACTGCAACCCGGTCGTGGTCCGGCTCGAGACGCCGCGGCACCTGCAGGCGATGTGCTGCTCGCAGTGCCTCGACACGATCTTCCGCGAGGCGTACCGCCTCTGCTACGGCGCGGACCTGTGCAACAGCGTCGATCCCTCGGCCTGCGGCCTGTAACGGCCGCCGCGGCGCTCTACCGAGCCGTGACGATCAGCCGTTCGAGGAGTGGCTCGAGATCGGGCGTATCGGGAAGCGTCACCCCGAAGAGGCTTGTGAGGACGTCCCGCAGCTCGGCGGCCGTCTCGAGCGAGCGGCGCTCGCTGGGGCCGTTCCGGTGGTGAACCGCCAGGCTGTTGTTAATGAGGGCGTAGCGTCGATCCTGGGCCGGGCGGGCCGCCATCAGGCCGTTGACGAAGATCGAGGCCGGGTGAGTTGAGACGTACCAGTTCCCCACCTCGTAGTCGACCAGCCGCTGCTCTTCATTCGGGAACCGGTAGAGGGACCGCCATTCCTCCCGGACCAGCGACTGCATCACGAACTCGCTCCCGTCGCGAACGAGGCGGAACGGCTCGTGGGGTGTCGCCTGCTCGACATCCGCTTCCAGCCGGAGCGGTCCCGTGAGCGTCTGCCCGCCGAACCCGACGTCGGCGAGATAGGGGCCATCTTTCAGGTCGACCCGCAGCAGGCAATGCGTCCGGGCGGTCCGCTCCCCTTCGGGAAGGTTCCAGACGACGCAGGCGGAGAGCCCCGTAACGCTGAACCCCAGCCTCTCGAGAACGGATTTCAAGAGCAGGTTGTGCTCGTAGCAGTAGCCCCCTCGGCCTTCCCGGACCAGCTTTCGTTCGAGCGAAGCCGGATCGATCGGGACAGGCCGCTTCAGGAGCGGACTCAGGTTCTCAAAGGGGATCGAGACGGCGTGCCGGTAGTGGATCGCCTCGAGTGTGGAGAGCGTCGGCGCGCGATCGCCGTCGTAGCCGATCCGCTGGAAGTAGGCGCCCAGGTCGAGTTCTGCGGAGACCATGCGGTCCTCTGAGGGTGAAGTCCGGATTCTGTTCGGCTCGGTTGCCAGTCCGCTCGTTGACCGAGGTGCTTGACCGGTTGAGCGGGGCCGCGGAGACTCTACACGAAGTCGATGCGGCTTCAGATGTTCTTCTCTTTGACGGATGGCGGGCAGAGTATGGGCCAGGTGTCTCCCCAGAGATCGTCGACGCAGATCAGCGTGGCGGCCCTCATCGTTCTCGTGTCGTCGTGGCTGCCGTGGGGTGTCCTGTCCGGTCCGCTGGGGCCGGTCATCCTCGCGGGAAAGCATCTCGAGGCGATCGTCAATGCCTGGAACAGCCACATCCGGATGTTCGGGATCCAGTTCCCGACTTCGTTCCTGATCCTCGAGGCAATCGTCCTGGTGCTTCTGGCGTGGTTCCGGACCTCGGGGGCGTGGATCGCCCCCAAGGGGCTGCAGTTGGGGATTGCGATTCTCGGATTCTTCCAGTGCTTTCAGTTCATTCGGGCGATCCGCGGCAGCGGAGAAGTCCTCGGCATCGGTGCAGTCCTTTCGGCGGCCGCGTTCGCGTGGATGGTGGTGGCGATCCTCCGTCAACCATCGGCTGAGAGCGAGTCCCTGAACATGGACTGAGAAGCCTGTTCAGCGCTGCCCGTCCCGGCTGTTGTATGTTCCGAGGCGGGACGCATCGGGGAGGTGCTCCTCGAGGACAAACTTCGGACGCGGGTGCGAGTTCACATAGGCCGCAATGTCGAGGGCTTCCTGCTCCGTCAGATCCCTTTCATCGGGGGGCATCGAGACCTTGAGCCAGGCAGCGAGCCCTCCGTTCTGCGCGAGTCCCGCACCGTCGTTGAACGAGCGATCGCCCCACATCGGCGGGAACTCGTCGTGCCCGGCTCCATCCGGGGCGTGGCACTCGGCGCATCGCCGCTCGTAAAGAGCCCGGCCGCGCTGGGAGTCGGCCTTCGCTTCCGGGATCGCGAGCGCCGGGATCGCGCGGGGGCCTTTGGGCTGCTTCGCGTTCATCCGGATCGGTTCACCGGAAGAGAGCCAGGTGATGTAGGCGGCGATCGCCACCGAGGGCTCGCTGCCGAGCGGCGGCCGAACGCCGTTGCAGCTCCGCATGAAGCAGTTGAGGATCCGGTCCTCGAGTGTGATGACCCGCCCTTCGCGCGGCGACCAGGCGGGATAGGCGGTCGCGATCCCGAGGAACGAGGCGGCCTGCGGATCGAGACCGTTCTCGAGATGGCACGACCGGCAGTGGAGGGCCGAGCCGACGTAGGGGTTCGTCAGGGGATGCGTCGCCGTCCGCTCGACGAGCGTCTCGCCGAGGCGGATCGTTTCTCCGAGCGGCCCCTCGGGCAATGACCGCGAAGGACCTGCGGGACGGGCCGGTTCTCCGAGGATCGGAGCAGCCAAGCCCGCAGGGACCAGAATCGCCGCGATAACGAGAAACGACCGACCGCTCAGCGCCATTCCGACCTCCGGGCTTGCGAACCTTCGCCCCCTGAGTCGGCGGCGCGGAATTGTACGCAGGATGCAAGCGAGGCGAAGGGGGCGGATCGTTCGGGAAGCCCCGCGACTAGGCCTGAGCGCCGGATCCGCCGCCGGACACGCGCTCCCGGATCTTCGCGAGGTGGTGATTCAGGTGGACGACGTAGTCTTCGATCAGGTATCCGAGCGTGACCGGCTCGTAGGGGCCGATGACGCAGCGGACCGGGAGGGCCGCGGGGTCGACATGGCGGATGACGTGGGCCAGATGCCGGTTGTAGGCGGCCCACAGGGTGACGAGCGCCGGCCAGTCGGCGTCGCCGTAGTGCTGGGAGCGGATCCACTCGTTCTGTTCGTACTTTGGGAAGATCAGTTCCGAGGTGAACTGTGCTCGGACGAACCGCTGGTGGTTGTTCGCCGCCGAGTCGATCAGGTGTCCCAGCACCTCCTGGATCGTCCAGCGGTCGGGCGCGGGGCGCTGCGAGACCGTCTCCGGGCTCAGCGACTGGAGAAACGGCAGTGTGCTGTCGAGGACCTGGAGCAGCTGGTCGGCGGTACGGGCGGTCATGGGGCGATGGGGGAGCGAGGCCGGGATGGAGTGCCACGGGACGTCCGGGCAGAGATTCGGAGGACAGCCGGTGTCATCCCGAGGTTCAGGGAACGGGCCGCGAGGCGGCTCGTCCAGCGATTTCTCTGGTAACAGGTCGACTCCCTCCGGTCTATGGGGCCCCCAACGACCGGCGCCGACGTGACCGCAATTCCTGTAGGCGTAGGAGGGCGGGCGGATACAATGCCCGAAACCACTCTGGAACCCGTCATGCGTCGATTCGTCCTCTGTGCCCTGCTGCTCCTGATCGGGGCTGTTCCTCCCGGATGCGGGGGGCCGCCGACGCCTCCTCCGATGGCCGAGGACAAGAGCCAGGTTTGGTTCGAAGACACGGTCCTCAAGGCGGACAAGGTGGTGCTGGTCGAGTTCGGCGCCTCGTGGTGCGGCCCCTGCCAGCGGCTCAAGCCGTTTCTCCACAAACTCGAGCAGGAGTATGGCGACCGGGTGAAGGTCGTCGATGTCGACATCGACGAGCATCCAACGCTCCAGCGGCGGTTCCGGGTCGGCGGGATCCCGCACATCATGCTGTTCTCGAACGGCGAAGTGCTGGCGAACCCCGGTGCCGGAGCTCCCCCGACCTACGAAGACCTCAAGGAAATGGTGGTCCAGTGGCTGCCGGCGGAGAAGCAGACCGTTGCCCGCTGAGACGTGGCGCAGCGAGAACTCAATCGAATTCGTCCGCAGGCAAAGGAGTGCCCGCATGAATAACACGGACAAGCTCACGCTCGGCTGGTTTCTGACCGGCCTGCTTTCGCTCGCTACGGCGGGACTCGTCGCCGGCGGACTGTGGTTTGTCCTCGATGCCGTCGGGGACCGGACCGGCGCCGCGGCCGCGAAGTTCGGCGCCCTCCTCAGCGGGTCGCTGCTGGCTCTTCTCGCGATCGCTCATCTGACGTGGATCTCGGTCCGCCTGATCCGCAGCCCTGAGCGGCCGGCAGTCTGAGCCCGACCAAGCGGCTTTCGCGACGTCAGGGCTGGACCGCGCCGGCGTAGGGCTGGCCGGCCTTGGGAGCGGGGAACGTCACCTGCGGTCCGGTCGGCTTCAGGAACCCGGCGGCCCCCGGTGTGGTGCTCTCGAATCCCAGTTCCTTGAGGCCCCGCTTGCCGCCGCCGGTCGAGAAGATGTCGACCTCGAGGTTGCCGAGCTCCGCCTCCCGCTGCGTCATGTTGCCGGCAACTCCCGGGCCCCCCTTGGTGAAGGAGTCCCAGACCGGAGCGGTGAGCCCCTCGCGGACGATGAGGTCTCCCCCTCCTGTGGCGGTCGAGGCGAACAAGTTGCCGATCACAGCGGACTGCATGCCTTGCGCGTTCCCGGCGGGGGCCTGGTTGAACACGATTCCGTCCTGCGAGCGATAGAACGTGTTGTTGAGGATATGCAGGTCGGCGATGTCCTGCTTGGCGGCGGGGAACGACAACCCTGTCTTCACGTCGACGAACCGGCACTGCGAGATGGTCACGTTCCAGATCGCGTGCGAGCCGAACTCGATCCCGGTCCGCATCGGCGCCTGGAACTGGCACTGATGGATCGTGAGCCCGAACAGGTTGTCCGGAGCGGTCTTGAACACGAGCCCCTTCGCCGCCGCGTCCCGACCGGCGAACCGGCAGTTCTCGATCTGCACCGGCTGCATCGCGTCCCCCGGCACCGAGGTGACCACGAGGCCGAAGTCCCGGAAGTTCTTGAACTCGACATTCGAGAGTCGTGAGCCAGTCCCGAGCGATTCGATCTGACCGCAGACCTGCGTCCCGTTCGCGTCGAACACGATGTTCTCGAGCACGAGGCCGGTCGCCAGCGGGATGTTCAGGATCGGGTTGTTCCCGGCGGGCCGCAGCACGGCCGGCTTGTCTCCTTCAGACATGATCGTCAGCGGGGACGAGATCCCGACGCCGCCGACTTTGATCGACTCGGCGTACCAGTAGCCCCCCGTCACCCGGATCGTCCGCCGGGCACCGTCGGGAGGGGCGTTGCGCATGAAGTAGCTCACCGCTTCGGTGACCGTCCCGAAGTTGCCCGTCGGCCCGACGGTGTAGGTGTCTCCCTGCGGTTTCGGCCGGGCGACCGCGCCGGCAGCCTTGGCCGCCGCCGGGAGGTCCCCTCCGCCACCGGCGGCTGCGGCCGGGTTGCCTGCCGCAGTCCCCTTGCCGGGAGCGGCGGATCCCTTGGGCCAGAACGCGACCGCCAGGATCAGAACGAGCAGACTGGCCGCGCCGCCGCCGGCGATGGCCTGATTCCGCTTCACCTGGAGCCACGCCTGAACCTCCGCGACGAGGTTGCCGCGGGCGCCCGTTCCGGTCTTGAGGGGCCGGCTGGCGGTCGTGGTCGTCCGCGGCGGAGCGGTCGCGACCGCAGCGGTCTCGCCCATGGCGAACGGATTCGAGTCGTCGGGACCGTCCGAGGCCGCTGCGAGGAACCCGGGGACTTCCTGCTCGGGTGCCGCGGCTGGAGTCGATGCGGCAGCAGCTGGGGCTGAGGCAAACGGATTCGATTCTTCCTCTGCTGCAGCCTCCGCAGCGGCTGGTGAGCTTGTTCCCTGATCTCCAAATCCGAATGGGTCATCCCCCGCGGCGGGGGGGCTCTCCTGCTGCGCGAAGAACGGAAGCTCCTCGGTGGCCGGAGCTGCTGCCGCGACAACTGGTTTGGCGGCCGGCTTCGGCGGGGCGGGCTTCGCCTTCGGAGGAGTGGCGACAGGGGGAGGCGGGGGAGCTGCGGCGGCGGGCGGTTCCGCTCCGATTCCGAAGAGGTCTCCCATTCCGCCGTCGGCGGCCGGGGGGGCGTCATCCCTACCGAGGAACGCCGGGATCTCTTCGGCAGCCGAGGGGGCCTTGGCGGCGGCTGGCTTGGCTGGAGCCGGTTTGGCAGGCGCGGGAGCCAGGGGAGCGACCGGAGGCGAAGGGGCGGCTTCCGCGGGAGTACCGAAGCCGAACAGGTCGCCGACCGCCGGCTCGCTCGACGTCTCGGCCGCTCCATTTCCGGAAGCTGCGAGAAAGGCAGGAACGTCTCCCGCCGGGGGAGGAGCCGGGGCAGCCGGCTTGGGCGCGGGCCTCGCCTGGGGAGCCGCCTTGGCGGGAGCGGCCTTCGGCGCGGCGGCTTTGGGAGGCGCCGCCGGCTTGGGGGCGGGCTTTGCTGCCGCGGGAGGCGGAGGGGCAGACGCCGCGGAGAGGAAGTCCGGAAGACCCCCTCCGTCCGCGGGAGCGGCTGCGCCCCCTTGCAGGAATGCCGGGACATCTTCGTCGGCCCCCTTCGGGGACGCGGGAGCCGCCTTGGCTGGAGCCTTCTGCGCTGCCGGCGCAGCCTTGGGGGGAGCCGCAGCCGGTTTGGCGGCGGGCTTCGTCGGGGTTGCCGGAGGCGGAGCGGCCGCGGCGGTGCCGAAGAGGTCCGGCATGCCGCCGGTCTCTTCCGCGGCGACTGGCGCGGCTCCTCCGAAATTCAGGAAATCCGGAACGTCGTCGACCGGGGCCGGTGGAGCGGCGGCGGGCGGAGGATTCGGCTTCGCCGGGGCCTTGGCGGCGGGGGCAGGCCTGGACGGAGGAGGCGACGGAGCGGCGGGAGGTGCCACATCTTCGAACATCGACGGGAAGCCGGCGGGCTCGTCGACCGCCGCGCTCCCCACCGCGAGGAAGGCAGGGACCTCTTCGCTGGCGGCCGCGGGAACCTTCGCTGGGGCCGGGCTCGACTTTGGCGGTGCCGGCTTGGGAGGGGCCGGAGTCGCTGCAGCGGTCGGGGCGGGCGCCGGATCGTCGAAGAGCTGCGGGAAGCCGGAACTCTCCTCGGCCGGAGCATCGCCGCCGAAGTTCAGGAAGGCGGGGACATCCTCCGCCGGTGCGGGCGCCGCGGGACTCGGCTTGGGGGCCGCTTTGGCGGGGGCCACTTTCGGGGGAGCGGCCGGCGCCGCTTTGGCAGCAGGCTTCGCCGGGGGCGGTGCCTTCGCAGCCGGGGCGCCCTTGGCGGGGAGGGCTGCGGGCTTCGGCGCCACAGGAGCGGAGGCCGCTGAAGTTGCGGGCTGATCGAAGAAGTTCGGAAACTCGACCGGCGCGGATTCTGCCGCCGGAGCACCACCGAAGTTCAGGAAGGCCGGAACATCCTCGTCCACAGGCGCGGGGGCCGGTGGAGCAGGAGTCGGCGGCGGTGTCGCGGTGGCAGGTGCGGCCGCCGCGGGTGGTGAAGGGGGAGCAGCAGGAGTTGGAGTCGCCGCCGGAGGAGCAGCCGGTTCCGCGGCAGCGGGACTTTCGGCGACGCGGAGTCGGCCGCTGTCTGAGACCCGGGCGACGGCGAAGCCCTGCGTTGCGAGCCAGTCGCCGAGGGCGTCGGCCGCTTCGCCGGCGGTCGCATACCGTTGCTCCAGCTGCTTGGCCATCATCTTCTTCATGATCGCCAGGAGTGGCTCGGGGACGTCGGAGCGCTCGGCCGTGACCGGCGGCGGCTCCTTCATCTGGTGCGCCATCAGCCGCTGCGCCAGCGAACCGGTGTTGAACGGCGGGTGCCCGGTGAGCAGGAAGTAGAGGGAGCAGCCGAGGCTGTAGACGTCGGCCCGGCGGTCGACCTTGTGGCTGTCGACCGCCTGCTCAGGAGCGAGGTAGTCGGCGGTCCCCAGCACCTTCTCATCGTGCTGGATCGTCAGGGACTCCTTGTCCTCGCCCCCGAAGAAGCGGGCGAGTCCCATGTCGAGGAGCTTGATCGTCCCGTTGTTGTCGAGCAGCAGGTTCCCGGGCTTGATGTCGCGGTGGATGATCCCGGCGTGGTGGGCGTGGTCGAGCCCGAGCGCCGCCTGACGGATGTACTCGGCGGCGTCGGCCGGCCGGGCGACTCCCTTTTCCGCCACGAGGTCGAGAAGGCTCTTCCCTTCGACATACTCCATGACGAGGAAGTGAATCTCGAACTCGCCGTCGACTTCGTGGTCGACGTCGTAGGCTCGGACGATATTCGGATGGTCGAGGGCGGCGACCGCCTGGGCCTCGCGATGGAACCGGCCGAGATACGAGGCGTCATTGACGCGGCGGGCGGGGAGGACCTTGAGGGCGCACATCCGCCGCATCAGGACGTGTTCGGCGAGGTAGACGGAGCTCATCCCCCCTTTGCCGAGCAGTCCTTTGAGCTTGTACCGGCCGAGGAAGAAGCCCTTGTGCTTCCCCATCAGGAGCTTGTCCGCCTGCCAGCTCGTGATCTGCTTCTGCTGGACGAGGAAGTCCGCGAAGGGTTTGGCGTCGGCGGGCTCTCCGTTGGCGGCGCGGAACTCGTCCGTCAGCCGTTTGATCTGCTCCGCCTCGATCAGATTGCTCCGCCGCAAGACGGCCAGAAACGATTCCAGCGTGATCTTGATCGCCATGTGGAGAGGCTTGTGCAGTCGGACGCGACGATAGTGAGGGGAGACTCGGCCCGGGCGACCGGCTCGGCACGAACGTGCGTCGCGGAGGGCCAAGAGACTCGGAATCCGCTGAGCGTACCACGGCCACCGGGGGATTGCACTGTTGTGGGCAGGTCGGCGTCTAGCTCCATCGCTCGAAGCTCGTACTGGCCGGCGCAGCGTCACCTGCTCAAACCCATCATCCCTGCGGCCACCCGGGTCCAGGGGCGGAGCTCCTGGCCGCCGGAGGCATTCTCGATGTGGAACCATGGAATACGACGGAGTGTCGATCGCGGACCGGCGCGGTCGACCTCTCTCTCCAACACGCTCACACTGCACTCCCCGCGACAAAGGGGAGGGAGTTGTCGTCGGCTCCAATGCGGACGCCCGTTGTTTCCCACGGTTCCACAACGAAAGGCCTCCGGCGGCCAGTAGCGTGCTGGACCCGGGCAAAGGCCCCAGACGTCGACCGCTTTACGATTCCTCGTCGTCCTCGTCCGCCTCCATCTCCGGCGGAGGAACAGTCAGTCGCTGGACGAACTCGAGGATGGCGGTGTTCACGACGTCCGGGGCCTCCAGCGGGGACATGTGTCCGGCGCCGGGGACCTCGGTGAACATCGAGACCGGGAGAGCTTCGGCGATCTCCCGCATCTCGTCCGCCGTGGAGATCGCGTCGTCGGTGCCGACGATGACCAGCGCCGGGAGTTCGATCGAGGGGAGCCGGTCGCGAACGTCCGGGCGGGCCGCCATTCCCCGGGCGGCGGCGGCGACCCCTTCGGGATTCCCCTTGCGGATAACCGCTTTCGTAGCGTTGACGAGCGCTCCCTGTTCCTTGTGGGCGAGTTCCGAGAACAGCTTCTTCGGCATCGAATCCGCAAGAAACCCGGGGCCTTCCTTCAGGACCTTGTCGGCCGTTTCGAGCCGGGTCTCGCGCTCTTTGGGGGTGTCCGCCTGAGCGCGGGTGTCGCAGAGGATCACACCGGCAAGCCGGTGCGCGTGCCGCTCGATGAACTGCCAGGCGACGTAGCCTCCCATCGAGAGACCGCAGAAGAACACGGGCTCACTGATCTTGAGGGCATCCAGGAGGGCTGCCAGGTCGTCCGCCATCTGCCGCATCGAGACGGTCCCCGGTGTGACGCCGGTCGCGCCGAACCCCCGCAGGTCGGGAGCAATCACCCGGACCTCCTCTTTGAGGTCGGCGATCTGGAACTGCCACATCGTGTGATCGAGAGGGAACCCGTGGACGAGCAGCAGGACCGGGCCGGCCCCTTCGTCCACGTAATTCATCGAGATTCCATTCACGGTGGTGGTCGGCATGCGAAGGCTCCGCTCGGGTGACGATCTGACTGGAGTGTATTGAGGACCCGGGGGGGACGGAAATTGACCCGCCGCGATCGGAGGGACGGTGCTGCGAAGCGGCAGGACAGGGAGGGCTTCGCGGCGTATGCTGGGTGCAGTTTCTGTTCCGGGCCGGGGGCGAACTCCGAGGCAAAGAGGCGTCATGGCGTTCGATCTTCGTCGCTGGCTGGCGCGGCTCCTCGGGGACCGGGGGGAGCGGGTCGCGGCTCGGATGCTCCAGCGGAAGGGGTATCGGATCCTCGCCCGGCAGTGCCGCCAGCGGTTCGGGGAGATCGACCTGATCGCGCTCGATCGCGACTGTCTCGTGTTTGTCGAAGTGAAGACCCGGAGTACGGATCGGGCGGGGCGGCCCGGGGAGGCGGTCGACCGGCCCAAGCAGGGCCGGATCACCCGGGCGGCCCTGGCGTGGCTCAAGGGGCGGAACCTGCTCGAGTTCCGGAGCCGGTTCGATATCGTCGCAGTGACCTGGCGAGCGGGGGCGGCCCCGGTCGTCGAACATTTTCCCCGGGCGTTTGATGCGGAAGGGCCCCCGTCGCTGTTCTGCTGACGGAATCGTGAGAATGCGGGGGCAGGGGGAACGAGGCCCCTGCCGTCTGTGGACGGATCAGTTCGCTCATCGGGAAGGGGCTCGGCAAGACCCTGCGGACGCGGGTTGGAGAACGTCACTGACCGAGCGGTGGTCTCTCGATGATGTGCCGACGGTGCCGGCCTTCAGCGTGTTGGAACACGCTCCTTCGAAAAGAGTCGCCAGAACGAACTGACTTGCTACAGTTCCCACAGTCCATCCAAACCACGGTGGCGGGGACCATCGGCAGACCGACAGAACGGGCAGAATCCTTGACCACCGGAGTGCCGACACCGAAGTGGATCGACTGGCTCACCGAGTTCCTCCTCCGGAACCGGCTGGCCCTGTTTGCGCTGGCCGTGGTGGCGACCCTCGTCACGATCTGGCCGTCGACGCGGCTGACGCTCGACGAATCGATCGAGTCGTTCTTTGCCCCGAACGATCCGCTCCTGATCAATTACGTCGAGAGCAAGCAGACGTTCGGCGCCGATGAATTCGTCCTCGTCGCCTACGAAACGCCGCCGCCCCTCAAGACGACTCCCGGCCGCAAGGAGGGGACCGTCCGGATCAGCCCGAACGAGGAGGTCCTCGACGAGATCCGGGATTTCGCGAACACCCTCAGCAAGGTCCCCGGCGTCCGCCCCGAGAGTACGCAGAGCCTGCACCGGACCCTGCGGCCGTTTGACGACGCCCTTGCCCCGATCAACATGCCGCCGATCGTGCGGCGGTCGCTGCTGTTCCCCGCGAAGCTGCAGCGGCTGATCGACATGTCGAAGAAGGTCCTCCTGAGCGAGGACGAGAAGACGTCGGCGATTATCCTGCGGCTGTTGCCTGAGAGCGACAAGACGCCCCGCAAGGAGACCTTCCGCAAGATCCGGGAACTGGCGGCCCAGCACACTCCCCCCGCCTCCGTGGCGGGGGAGCCGGTGCAGGTCCACGACATGTTCCGCTATGTCGAGCAGGACGGGACGGTCCTGGGGCTCGCCACGTCGGGGCTCCTGATCGTCATCATCCTGGCGATGTTCCGGAACATGCGGTGGGTCATCATCCCGCTCCTGATCGTGCACATGACGCTCGTCTGGACGAAGGCGGTCCTCGTCTGGAGCGGGCTCAAGCTGAGCATGGTCAGCTCGATGCTGACTTCGCTGACGACGATCATCGGGATCTCGACGGTGATGCACATCACCGTCATCTACCGCGAACACCGCGCCGCGCACCACGGCCCCGTCGAAGCCCTGCGGGAGACGATGCGGGAGCTGACGGTTCCGGTCTTCTGGACGATTTTCACGACCGCCGTCGGATTCCTGTCGGTCTTCACCAGCGGCATCGTCCCTGTCCGCAGTTTCGGCGTGATGATGACGATCGGCACGATGCTGGTGATCCCGGCCTGCCTGTTCGTGATCCCCGGCGGGATCCTGCTCGGCCGGTACGAGACCGACCCCAAGCATGCCCCGGGGGAAGAGCGGCTCGTCGGATTCCTCCGCGGGTTGGCGGACTGGGTCGGCCGGCATCCGGTCTCCCTTTCGGTCCTGACGATCGTCCTCTCCGTGGTGAGCGCGTGGGGATGCCTGCGGCTGCGGGTCGAGACCGACTTCAGCAAGAATTTCCGGGAGAGCAGCCCGATCGTCCAGGCGATCACGTTCTTCGAGTCGCGCCTCGGCGGGGTGGGGAACTGGGAAGTCAATTTTCCAGCGCCGAAGGAGCTGACAAAGGAGTTTGTCGAGGAGGTCAAGAAGCTCTCGACCGAACTGCAGGACATCAAGCTGCCGCAGGGACTCGGCCTGACGAAGGTGGTGGCGATCAACGAGGGGATCGACTTCGTCCCTGATGTCGCAGGGGACTTTTCGGACAAGATCGACATCCTGTCGGTGATGCAGCCGGAGTACATCCCGTCGCTCTACAACGGCGACCGGGGTCGGATGCGGATCGTCCTGCGGGCCCAGGAGCAGCAGCCGGCGGAAGTGAAGCTGGAGCTGATCCGGAAGGTGGAAGAGGTCTCGCAGAAGTACTTTCCCGAGGCACATGCCACGGGGCTCTACGTGCTGCTGGCGAACATCATTTCGAGCCTGATGTCAGACCAGCTCGAGAGTGCGCTGGTGTCGGTCGTCGGGATCACACTCTGCGTCTGGTTCGCCTACCGGAGCCTCGGGTTCGGCGTGATTTCGCTGGCGCCGAACGTGTTGCCGATCCTGTTTGTGGTCGGGCTGATGGGGTGGGCGGACATTCCGGTCAATATCGGGACGGCGATGATCGCCAGCGTGGCGATCGGGTTCACCGTCGATTCGAGCGTGCACTACTTCAGCGGATACGTGGCGAAGCGGCAGCAGGGGTACGACCGGGACGACGCGATCCGGGAGACGAGTTCCCACGTGGGGCGGGCGCTGGTGCTGTCGAACTTTGCGCTGATCATCGGATTCTCGGTGCTGGCGCTCTCGAACTTCATTCCGCTGGTGTACTTCGGCGTGCTCGTCAGTCTGGCGATGCTCGGGGGCCTTGTCGGGAACCTGATCATGCTGCCGGTGATGCTGCGGTGGCTGCCGGACGATGCAGGGATCCCGAAGGTCGCGGTGGTTCCTGCTGCGGCCGCGGAGGCGCCGGCGGAAGCTCCCCTCACGGAATCCGGTTTCTCGCCTTGAGGCGCCGGGTGGGCCCGTTTTCTTTGCGCACCTCACCATGCTTCGGCGGTTCCAGCACAGGGGCAAGCGGGGCCAGTCCAGCCTGCTTCAGATCGTCAAACGTGAATTTGAGATGAATCGACGCTGAGAAAGAGTTGTCCCACTTCGTCTCGCGAGCAGAATTTCACCGCTTCAGGCACCGCGAGCCAATTTTTGCCCCCATTCGTAATTTGTCCCACGCACCGCAGCGGTCTAACGTAACCGGCACATTCCCGCTTGCTCGCAGGTGCCCATGCTTCGATTCGGCCAGCTCGCTCTCATTTCATTGCTGCTTATCTCGTCCGTGATCGCGGCCGATGAGTCTCCCAAGGCGACGACCTGGACTTTTGAGTCTGATGCTCTCGATGCCGAACCGGCCGGTTTCCGCACCGTCGCCGGCACGTGGGCGATCGGCAGCGCGGACAAAGGAAAGGTGTTGAGGCAGACCGCCAGGAGCGCCGACTCCGTCTTCAACGTGCTCGTCCGAACCGACGTCCTCTACGAAGACGTCGACCTGCAGGTCCGTCTCAAAGCGGTCGACGGAGTCGTCGACCAGGGGGGAGGCGTTGTCTGGCGGGTCAAGAATGGCCAGACCTACTACGTCTCCCGCTACAACCCCCTCGAGGACTCGTTCCGGTTCTACAAAGTCGTCGACGGAAAACGCTTTCAGCTCGGCAGCGTGAAAGCGCCGGGCGACCAGGAATGGCACACGCTCCGGATCATCCACAAGGGATCGAAGATCTCCTGCCGGCTCGACGAGAAGATTACGATCGACGTCGAGGACAACTCGATCCGCGGCCCGGGCCGGGTCGGACTCTGGTCGAAGGCCGACGCGCAGTCTCTCTTCGATGATCTCCAGGCGACCGGGACGCCGATCACTCCCCGCGTGGCCGAGCCCTATGGCGAGACGAAGGAGTTCGAGATCCGCAGCGAGCGCCCCTACCTCGGCGGCAAAGAAATCGACCTGTGGGGGATCCGCTGCGGGAACGCCTTCGTCAACGATGCGGTTACCGAACGGTTCGTTCGGAACTTCGACAACATGAACGCCCACGGGATCAACCTGTTCGGGGCGTACATCCAGGGGACCAACGCCGGCTTCCCCAGCGGCGACGCCGGCTACAACGGCTACACCCGCCACGGCGAGATCAAGCCCGAGGTCGCCCGCCGGATTGAGTTCCTCGTCCGGGAAGCGGACAAGCGGGGGATGGTCGTCATGATCGGCTGCATTACGCCGCGCAAGGATCAGGACTTCTACGACGAAGCGGATATGAAACGGGCCATCGAAGAGACCGCCCGGTTCCTCAAGGAGAAGAAGCTGAGGAACGTCTTCGTCAACCTGTGCGACGAGTTCAACCACCCGCTTTACGCCGAGAAAATCCTGATCCGCGAGCCGGACGGAGCGAAGAAGAAGGACCAGATGACCGCCTGGTTCAAGGCGATCGCTCCCGACATCGAGGTCGGCGTCGGGCCGCACTGGAAGTCGGGGACCGACTACGCCTACCCGACGCAGGACCTCCAGATCATGCAGAAGGGGATGGCGATCCCGAGAGCCGGCTTCGCGATCAACGTCGAGCCGACCCGCGAGGACTACTTCAACAACGACGGGATCTTCAACGCCACGAACATCGAGGCGATCTTCACCAACTGCCGCAACTACCTCGACGCCCCCAACGCCTGCTTCATGTTCCACTCGGGGTTCATCCAGGGGGTGACCAACTTCAGCGGCACCGCCCCGCACGCCGAGATGGGGGGCTACGGAACCGGCCAGTACGACCGGGGAGTCCGGTTCTACTACGAATGGGTCCGGGACAACGTCGGTGTCTGGGAGTATCCCCGGCACGTTCCGGCGGGCGAGTTTTCGATTCACGCGCAGCCTCTGGGGAACTGAGAAGGAGCGGGTCATGCGACGACGCGGATTCACATTGATCGAGCTGCTGGTCGTGATCGCCATCATCGGCGTCCTGGTGGCGATCCTGCTGCCGGCGGTCCAGCAGGCACGGGAGGCGGCGCGGCAGGCGTCGTGCAAGAACAACCTCAAGCAGCTTGGGCTCGCGGTCCACAACTATGAGTCGACGCACGGCTCCCTGCTGCCGAGCGCCGTCGTGATCAAGAATCCGGACGGGACGCTCCGGACCAGCTACATGGGGCCGCACGCCCGGATCCTCGGCTACATCGAGCAGGGGAACACCTACCAGGCGATCACCGACACCGACTACGGCAATGGCTCGAACACGAGCACCGTCGGGAAAGTCATTCCGATCTTTCTCTGCCCGAGCGAGCCGAAGCAGATGCCGCTCGCGCATGCCTCGTTCGGCAACATCGGCGGTGTCAACTACGCGTTCTCGATGGGAGACTGGTACGTCTGGTCGGGCTTTGCGAATGGCGGCAACGGCGAGCCTCCGACCCGCTCGGCGTTCGGCGTCAACCTGAATCGCCGCTGGGCCGACTTCAAGGACGGCCTCAGCAACACGCTGCTTCTCTCGGAGGTCAAGAACTACCAGCCCTACCTCCGGGACTGCAGCGCCTTCAGCGTCACCGATCCCAACAACATCCCGCCTCCGGACGCCGACCCGCTGACCGCCTGCCCGCAGTATTCGGGAAGCGGCTGCGGCTACTTCGACAACGCCCACAGCCAGTGGGCGGAGGTAACCGTCCACCACAACGGGTTTACCACGGCCTGGCCTCCGAACAAGGTGACGCTGGGGGGCCCCAACAACGTCGACGTCGACATCAACAGGATGCGGGAGCGGATCGGCGGCCCGACCTATGCCGCGGTCACCTCCCGCAGCCATCATCCCGGCGGCGTCAACAGCGTGATGGGGGACGGAACGGTCCACTTCTTCTCGTCGTCGATGGACGGCTGGGTCTGGCGGGCGCTCGGAACCGTTGCCGGTAACGAACGGGTCAGCGACGTGTTCTGAGGAGGTCGGCGACGAAATGCGACACCATCTCCTGATCCCGACTGTGCTCATCGCCCTCGTTCTCGGCGGGTGTTCGCGGCTTCCGCAACCTGCGTCGACATACGACCCGGCCCTCGCCAAGCGGGCGCTGGTCGAGTCCCTGCAGGCCTGGAAGGAGGGGAAAACCGCCTCGCTCAGTGAGCGGATGCCACCGATTCGGTTCGTGGATGACGATCTGCTCGCGGGGATGCAGCTCGACGACTACCGGTTGAATGATCCGGAGGCTGCCGTCCGCCCGCATCAGGGGGTCGTGGTCGAGCTGTTCGTCCAGAAGAAGGGGGGGAGCCTCGTCCGCAAGCGGGCGGAGTATCAGGTCTCACTGTGGCCCTCGATTTCGGTTCTGCGGGCGGATCCATGATGCGCCGCCCGTGGGAAACCCGTCGGAGGAGCCTAAGCGAGGTCGCTAGCTGTCGATCCGTCCGCATCGTGCGGCTCCTGGTTATAGGCTGCGCCGCCTTGCTGTGCCTGCCCGAACGCTCCGCGCTTGCCGAGAGTCGCCGGCTCTCCTGGGACTTCGAGACGGAAACGCCGGGACAGGCGGCCGTCGGCTTCGCCCGGATCTCGGGCCGCTGGGAGGCCATGCAGGACGCCGGAAACCTCGTTTTCGCCCAGCGGGCCGAGAATCGCGAGAACGTCCTCAATATCGCGCTGATCGAGGCAACGAGCTACAAGGATCTCGACCTGAGCGTCCGCCTGAAGCCGATCGGGGGCGAGAACGAGCGCGGCGGCGGACTGATCTGGCGGGCGAAAGACAAGGACAACTTCTACGCCGTCCGGCTCTGCCCGTACATCCCGAAGCACAACAGGGCGAAGACCGCGAATCTCCGGCTCTACAAGATGGAAGCGGGGCGGCTCACGCAGCTCGACCACGCCGATGCGGCGGTCGACGACGAGTGGCATACCCTGCGGATCACAATGACGGGTTCGCAGATTGTCGGTTACCTCGACGGCCGGCGGGCCCTCGAAGCGGAGGACGCGTCGAACCTCGACGTCGGCCGGATCGGCCTCTGGACCCGGTCCGACGCCTGCACCTGGTTCGACGACCTCACGGTCTCGGCCCCCTAGAGCAATTTTGGAATTGGTGTACAGCGATCTCGCAGGCGGAACCTAAGAGTTTCCCTACGTTCGGCCTCCATCCGCCTGCACACGGTAGAGCAGAATGCTCTAGCCCCCGGCCCCGCACGGAAAAGGAAGAGTCCCCGGATGCCTGGCTTTGTTCGACTGCCGTTGCTGCTCGTGACCGTTCTTTCGCTGACAGCTCCTTCGGCCCGCGCGGATCTGGATGAGCTTCCGTATCCCCCGGTTCCGACGAAGGAGTTCTCGGTCCGGGGGAACAGCGCGTATCTGGGAGAAAAGCCGGTCCGGCTCTGGGGGCTCCGGTGCGTGCACGCCCTGCGGGACCGGGCCCTGACGGAGCGGCTCGTCCGGAACCTCGACAACTTCACGGAGCACGGCCTCAACCTCGTCTCCGTCTACCTCCAGGGAGCCCACGGCGGGCATCCGGACATCCAGGCGGGGGCCAACCCCTTCAGCGAAACGGGGGAGCTCGATCCCGCGTTCGCGTACCGTCTCGAATGGCTCGCCCGGGAGGCGGACCGCCGCGGAATGGTCCTGCACCTCGGTGTCGTCACCCCCATCAAGGACCAGGAACTGAGGGACGAGGCGGCGATCCGCCGGGCGATTGAAGAGACCGCCCGCTTGCTCGAGACCCGGATGATCCGAAACGTCGTCGTCGACGTCATGTACGAGTTCGACCACCCGACCCGGATCTTCCACGACTGCTTCAAGGAACCGGGGGGCTCGATCAAGAAGGCCCAGGCGGTCTCCTGGTTCCACGCCGTGGCTCCCGGGATCGAAGCGGGCGTCACCACCGAGACCCATTCCCCTTCCCCCAAGGCATTCGCCGGAATGGACCTGCACCTGATCCAGAAGGAAGACCCGATCCCCGATGAGGGCTACGCCCTCAACATCGAGTCGCTTCGCCGGGACGTCTTCGGAACGGAGGGGGTCTTCACCCCCAGGCAGGTGGCCGAGCTCCGGGAGGAGTGGAAACGCTACCACGCGGCGCCGAACGTCGGCTACGTCCTCAATACGTCCTATGCCCAGTCGATCGGCGGCGCGGACGGCACCGGACCGCACTACGAGATGGGGGGCGACGGGACTGGCCCGCACGACCGTGGTATCCGGTTCTACTTCGAATGGGTCCGCGACAACGTCGGCCGCTATCAGTATCCGAAGCACATCCGGTAGCCAGACGGACATTCCCGGCGCAGACGGCCTGCGTTCTCCGCGATCACTCATCCGGTCGGACGGCGACTACGGAATCAGCAGGATCAGGCCGGTGATCGTGACTGCCTCGACGATCGCCCCCGGCGTGCTCGGAGGGGGAAGCTGGTGCACGTACGGCGTCGGGCTCCCGGGGCGGGCATTTCCCAGGTCGTACTGCATCGTGTGCGGAGGCTGAGCCGTGATCAGATACGGCAGCATCACCACGGTCCCGAGGAACTTCGTTCCCGACACGACCGGCTGCGCGAGCCCCCACGTGTAGCCATACCGCTCGACGTTCACCTCCTCGAAGTAGAGCGGAGCGTAGCTCAGCAGCGACGCGTTCCACTGGAACGTGACTGCGCACCAGTTCCGGCCGGTTCCCGGCAGATGCATCCGGGGGGCGATCGTCGCGAACGTCTCCTTGGCGACGTCCTTCGGCAACTCGCCGGTCGGGAGCGTGATGTCGGTCGAGACCGTCGAGATCGGCTTGAACTCGGTCCCGTCCGCCGTCCGGGCTTCCAGCGTATTGACCTCCGCCGACTCGATCGCCTGATCGGGATTCAGCGGCGCGGAGTGATAGTCCATGTGCGGCACGCTCCGGATGAACGGGAGCATGTAGAACCCCGCCGGAAGACACCCCTCGAGGTACTGGGCCGCCGGCCGGAAGTTCACGAACCTCCGCTGCAGCACGCAGCAGACACCTCCGCCCGCATGATGCCCGCACCCGATCTGCTCGTACTCGTCCGCACAGACCGGAGTCTCCTGCTGAAACGCCCGCTGACGGCGGCAGTACTCCCCATGCCGTCCCCGCGGAATCACCCAGCAGTCGCTCCAGGTCAGGAACGGGTTGTGCCATTCCAGCAGGCGGTCGTTGCAGCCATTCCCGCATGCAGCGTCGCACGTCGTGCTGGCCGGGCCGCACAGGCTTCCCGAGGGATCACAGGCCTGCGGAGCAGCCGCCGGTGTGGAGATGTCGCTCGAGACTTCCGCTGTCTCTTCAGCCAGAAAACTGGCCGGCAGCAGCGGGGCGGCGGGGTTCTCTTCCCAATGTCCTTCCAGGACGTCGATCAGGCGGACTTCCTGGGCGCGGACATGGGCCGTCGAGATCAGGCAGGCGACGACCGGGATCAGCCCCAGGAGCAGACGCCGGCCCAGCGACGGACCAAGGTCCATCGTTCGCGACTCGAAGCGGAAAACGGAGGCCTGCATGACGGTCTGGCGCCGGACGGAAGAGACACGCGTCTCTGCGCTTTCGGCGTGCCGTTCCCTCCCCCTGAATCGCCGCGCCACCGCGCTCGTCCGGATTTTCCAGAGCCGGCCAGACCAAACGACAGAGTCCCCGCAGTCTTCGGGACCGTTCGGCAAAGCCTGCCGGACCGCTCCAGGCGGCCCAGATGCAGCTCCAAGCTCAGGCCCCGAACATCCGCTGGATCCGGGCCCGGTGATAGGCCAGCCGCTCCTCGGAACTCATCTTCGCCAGGTTCGGCGCGTCGTCCCCTCCGGCCGCAGGTGCCGCTGCCGCCGGCTGAGCCGGCTTGGCGGCGATCCGGGCGGACGACGTCGAGCGGCCGTAGCTCATGACGTTGGTCTGGAGCGTCAGGTCCTCTTCGAGCGACCGCTGCGGCCGGACCTTCAGCTTCTCGAGGACTGCGTGGTACGCCCGCACCGCTTCGTCCGGAGCGATCACCCCGTTGGCGATGTGCCGCAGGAACTCGATGAAGGCGAGCTGGTTTTCGGCCTGGTTGATCTTCCGGCCGAAGAGCGCTGCCCGGGCCCCGTGCTTCTGGGCCTCATGCAGCAGCGTGAAGGCGTCGAGCGTCGTTCCTGCCGCCCCGCCAAGGACCCCGACGACGAGGTGCGGGTCGTAGGCGACCAGCTCTTCCATCGCCTTCGGTCCCTGATAGGCAATCTTCAGGAACACCGGCCGCCCCGCCGACGAGACCCCCGCCAGCGTCCGGGCGATGACGTCGTTGATGAATCCCGGCCGCTGCTCTTCCGTCACGGCCTCGGGCCGGTTCGGATTGAAGACCTCGAGGAAGTGCCGGAATCCTTTGCGTTCGGCTTCTGCCCGGAAGGCGTTGTACGCCTCAAGCGTCACCAGATCGAGGGCGCAGTCGTTGTTGAACGTGACCGAGTACAGGCCGAGGTTCGCCCCGCGGGACCGCTCGCCGGGCGCGCAGTCGAGATGCCCGCACTGGGCGTGGTCGAGCTGCGCGGTCCGGAACGGCCGGGCCGCCGCCTCGCCGATCCGGCTGCCGCGGAAAACGTGGACGTCGGTTGCGTCGTTCGCCCGGATCGCGGGGGTGATCTCCGAGTTGTCGAACAGCCCTTCCTGGAGCGTCAGGATCTCGCTGGTGCTGCATGACATCAGGACGATGTCGACGACCCCCTGGCGGATCACCTGCCGGATCTGGTCCCGGTATTCGCCCAGGGTCTTGTACTTCAGCTCGCTGTCGTGCCGCTCAGGGGAGAGCCCGGGGGCTCCGATCCCGAACGCCATGTCGGCGTCTTTGGCATCCGCCAGGATGAATTCGCGGCAGCCGTGCGGGTCGGCGTGGATCGCAGCCAGTTTTCGGTCCAGTGACTTTTCCAACGCGATCCCCTCCGCACCTGCTCGTGACTCTCGTTCGTTCAGGGAGTATTCTCAAACCCTGAGACCGACGACAAGCCGGGAATTCCGGCCTCGGACCGGGGAGGGATGACAAATCCCGCCCCATCCGCTCCGACCGGAGGCGGCTCTCCGGTCTGGCTGCGTCGTCGTTTCCGCCAACCATCGACCGGAACGGATCGTCCGTCTGACGGCATTTTGGGCCGCCGGCCGGAATCCCGCGACCCCCACCCCCCTCGTCTCCTCCGACTGGCGCCAGCCCTCTGCGATGACCACCCCAACGGCCCATTTCGATTTTCCGCTGCCGTCTTCACGGTTTCGGACGATCCGGCTGGCTCTCAAGAGCCTGCTGCTGCACAAGCTCCGCTCGGGGCTGACGATGCTGGGGATCGTGTTCGGGGTGTTCTCGGTGATCGCCATGCTGGCGATCGGCGAAGGGGCGAGCCGGCAGGCGGAAGCCCAGGTGTTGCAGCTCGGGGCAACGAATATCATCGTCCGGAGCGTCAAACCCCCCGACGATCCCTCCTCCAGCAGCGGAAACATGGGGCGGTCCTCCGTCCTCCGCTACGGCCTGACGCAGCAGGACTACACCATCCTCTCCCGGACGCTTCCGACCGTGGTCGGACTGGTCCCGATGCGGGAGGTGATCATGGAGGTCCGCCGGCAGGACCGGGTCATGAACGGCCGGGTCGTCGGTTGCACCCCCGGCTACCAGGAAATGAATCTCCTGACCGTCCAGCAGGGACGGTTCCTGACCGATCGGGATGACCACGACACGGCGAACTGTGTCGTTCTCGGCGCGGGAACCGCCCGCGAGCTGTTTCCGATCGACGACCCCCTCGGGGAATCGGTCCTGATCGGCTCCCGGGCCTACCGGGTGATCGGCGTCATGGCGGACCGGACGGCGTCGGCCGGCGTCGGCGGCAGCCTCTCGGCCCAGGACTTCAATCGCGACGTTTACATGCCGATCGGCACGTTTCAGTCGCGGATCAACACCTCGAACGTCTTCACGAAGTTCACCGCGGGGAATTTCAGCGCCGAGTCCGTGGTCTACAACCAGATCACCCTCCGGGTCCGCTCCAAGGACGATGTGATCGCCACCGCGGAAGTGATCAGGGAGACGATCCAGCGGCTCCATCCCCGTCCCGACTACGACGTCGTCGTCCCGCTCGAACTGCTCCGTCAGGCGGACCAGATCCGGAACATTTTCAACATCGTGCTCGGCTCGATCGCCGGGATCAGCCTCGTCGTGGGCGGGATCGGGATCATGAACATCATGCTCGCGACCGTGACCGAGCGGACCCGCGAGATCGGCGTCCGCCGGGCCCTGGGCGCCCGCCGCAAGGACATCACGCGACAGTTTCTCGTGGAGACGATCGTTCTTTCGGGCTCCGGGGGAGCGATCGGCCTGTTGATGGGGCTCGCCACGCCGTACGTGTTCTACAGCGTGAAGTGGTTCCTGCAGGCGTATGTCCTCGACGCGGGGGCCGCGACGTCGGACTTCGGAAAGCTGTTCCTCGGGATGACGCCGCAGATCGCGATCTGGAGTCTCCCGGTGGCGTTCGGCTTCAGCGTGCTGACCGGCCTCATCTTCGGCGTCTATCCCGCCCGCTCGGCGGCCCGCCTCGACCCGATCGAAGCCCTGCGGCACGTGTGACATGTCTGGTGGGCCGGAAAAGGCTTAGACACCAAGACACGAAGGAGTCACAAAGGACACCAAGGAGATCAGATCTCCGCTGTGTCCGAATTCCTTTGTGCTCTTGGTGCCTCCTTCGTGTCTTGGTGTTTAACAGCCTGTCCCATCGCGTGGACGGCAAGATCTGCCGGTTGCACCGCCCCTTTCCTGCCGTTCAGGCCTCGTTTCGCTGGACGAGCGTACCGCTCTCGCAAATTCACGTAGCCCCTCCGCGCCGCCCGCGGTATCTTTCCCGCTCGTGCTCCACTCGGAGAGGGGAGCGATCAATTCAACGATGGAACTGGGCAGGTAGCGAACGAGCGGATTGCCATGACTGGATACACGGTTCACACCGGATCCAACGACAAGTTTTCCTCCGGCTGGGACCGGGTCTTCAAAGGGAAGAAAACGACTTCCCCCCCGAAGCCCGCGAAGGCCAAGGCAAAGCCAGGCAAGAAGACGTAATCCGTTCGCACCGGACCTGCCATCAGCGATCCAGCATGGAGGCGACGATGGCTGATCAACTTGATGAACTGCAGGAACTGAACGTCCCGATGGCGTTCAACTCGGACGAGTACGAAGAGATCACGAGCGACGAAGTCGATCGCGTCGTGGCCGCACTCGACGCCCTGATGCAGTCGGTGACAAGCGAAAACATCCGCGCCCATCTCAGCGAGGCGGCGGACAGCATCTACGCGCTGATCTACGACGACTCCGTCGAGGCCATCGACACGCGGGACGACATCGCGTCCGAAGCCGCCTGAGCGGATTTCCGCCGCGAAGAATGACCAGCAACGAGCCGCCGGAATCGATCCGGCGGCCGTTTTCGATCCAGGAGGGATCTGCATGCCTCGACTCCGCTCCCTGCTCGGCTTGGCCCTCGTGGTCACTCTCGCGGCCTGCAATGCCTCCAAGGATTCCGACACCGCCGGCGAGACTCTGCCCGACTGGATGCAGGAGACGCAGAAGACCGCCAAGGCCGACAAGCATGAAAAGGAGCCGCCGCGGGCCTCGCTCGAGCTCCGGCTGAAGGTCGGCGAGCGGTTCGGCCTCCGCAAGGCGGTCGACACGACGCTCCAGCAGTCCTCGCCCGACGGGACGGCGCAGGTCGTCATCGCCCGGATCGAGATGCTCCTGGGCCTGACGGTCGAGGACGTGAGCGAGCGGGGGACCAAGCTCGCCGTCCGCTACGAGCGAATGAAGTTCAACCAGGGGAGCGAGGGGCAGCGGATCGACTACGACTCGACCCGCCCCCCCGAAGTGTCTCAGATCCCGACGATCGTCCGCCCGTACCACAACATGGTCCGGGACGGCTTCTCGTTCTGGATCGGCAAGGAAAACCAGATCACCGAAGTCGTCGGCTTCAAGGAATTCCTCGAGCGGTGCATGGCCGGCGTCTCCGAGCGGGACCGGATCCAGCAGATGCTCAACATGGAGGCCGCCTCCGACGAGAACGGCATCTCCGACTTCGTCGACAACACGATCGGCCTCCTGCCGTACGGCCGGTCGATCGCCCCGGGGGACACCTGGGACCGGACCCGCCACGTCGGCCGTCCCGTGCCGATGAAGCTCCTGCAGCAGTACACGCTCAAGAATCTTTCGGACCAGATGGCGGTGGTCGACATCCGCGGCACGATCACCCCGTCGACGACGGTGAACGACGTCAAGCAGGATGGCTCCGGCGTCCGGGTCACGGTCACCGGCGGCTCGCTGCAGGGGGACTGCGCGATCTACCGCGACTCCGGCCTGCCGCAGCGGTCGTACGTCGAGCGGGCTGTCGACATGGTCGTCATGACGACCGGCAAGCACGAGTTCAAGCAGAAAAAGATCGTCCGGACCACGGTCGAGGCGTTCCCGATGCAGGGAGCCGGCCAGGCGGGGGCGATGGTGATCGGTCAGGGAGGCGACCCGCAGAAGGGGAACGCTCCGCTGCTGCTGCCGGCCCGCTAGATCAGGGCTGCGCTATTTGACGCGGTAGCCGAGCTTCGCCAGGAACTCCCGGACGCGGGTCGACTGATCCCCCTGAATCTCGAGTTCCGCTCCGTCAAGAGACCCGCCAGCGCCACAGTGGTTCTTGATCTTCGTCAGCAGGCCCGGCAGGTCGTTGTCTTCGGCGGCCAGACCGCGGACCACGGTCACGGTCTTCCCCATCTTGCGGCGTTCGACGCCGACCCGCGCGGTCTGCTTTTCGGGCGGTTTCCGGATCGGCTCCACGGGGGGGCAGGTGCATTCTGTCTCAGGCTTGTCGCACCGGTCGCAGTGCGGGGGACGGTCGAACGGGGTTCCGGCGAAGAGGCGCATGCGGGAAGAAACCAGAACGGCCTTTCAGTCGCAAGTCCGGGCCACAGGTCGTACCGGCTGTGACGATCCCCGGGGCCTCGCGGGGAGGCAGGTGTTTCGAAATCGGGACGTCGCGACGCGGGAGAATGTTTCCCGGTGTAAACGCCCGTGCGATCGAAGTTTAGGCTTCACATTCCGCCGGGAAACCGCTTGCAAACATCCGGGTTTGACCTAGGTTCGAACTGGATGCGAGCGATTTTCTGCCGGATGGATGTGTCTCATGACGCTCAATGAAGTTTCCCCGACATTCACGCTGAGCTACAGCCAGAAGCTGATCACGCGTGCGGTCGACCGCGTGATTGCGACCCACCGGGCGCTGGACCGGGCCGTGGCCCGGCACACCCCGATCCGTCGCGTCCGCGTGGACCGCCGCCGCAGCGACCGCCTGCACATGCAGGTCCCGGTCGACATCACCCCCGTCGTCGAACGGGAAGGGGTGATCGAGTGCGTCGGTGATACGATCGTCGGCGTGACCCGCGACATCGCCCCCCGCGGTATGGGCTTCACCCACGACCACGTGCTCGGCTCGCGGCTGATCCTTGCCGAATTCGACATCTGCCGCGGCGAACCGGTCCGGCTGCTGGTGGAACGCCGCTGGCATCGCCGGAACGGCGCGTTCCAGTTCTGCTCCGGGGGCGTGTTCACCGCGATCCTCCTCGACGACTGAAGTCTCACCGCGAAAAGTCCTCCTCGGACGCATGACAGCCACAACGCCTGTTTCAGACGGGAGTTGTGGCTGTCTTCGTTTTCTCTCTCGGCGGATCGCCGGCCGGCGATGACGTTCGCAACTGCAATCCTTGCTAGCCTTTGCGAAGCTCCTTGCCCAACGGGGCCCCCGGGCCGATACTAATGTGCTCGAAACGATCGGTGTCCACGTGGTTGCGGGCATCGCAGGCGGGTGCAGACTTTTGACGGAACGTGATGCCGACGCAGCGTGATTTCTATGAGGTTCTCGGGGTGGAGAAGTCCGCCTCGCAGGATGAGATCAAGAAGGCCTACAAGAAGCTGGCCCTCAAGAACCACCCCGACCGGAACCCCGGGGACGAGGAGGCGGTGGAGCGCTTCAAGGAAGCGGCCGCGGCTTATGAAGTCCTGAGCGACGAAGACAAGCGGGCCCGCTACGACCGCTTCGGCCACGCCGGGGTCAACGGCTCGGCCGGCTTTGGCGGGGGCTCGGGGGACGTCCAGGACATCTTCGAAGCGTTCAGCGACATTTTCTCCGGGTTCGGCTTCGGTGGCGGCGCTCAGACCGGCCGCCGCGGAGGACGCCGGGGGGGGGCGACCCGCGGTCCCGATGTCCGGGTCGCGATCACGCTCGACTTCCGCTCGGCGGCCCTCGGCTGCGAGCGGGAGATCTCGATCAACCGCAAAAAGGCCTGCACCCGTTGCTCCGGGAGTGGCTGCGAGCCCGGCACCAGCCCGACCCCCTGCGACTACTGCGGCGGTCAGGGACAGGTGGTCCAGGCCCAGGGGTTCTTCCGCGTCCAGACAACCTGTCCCGCCTGCCGCGGCGCCGGGCAGATCATCCGGCACAAGTGCAACACCTGCTACGGCTCCGGGCGGGAAGACCACCGCGTCACGCTCAACGTGAAGGTCCCGGCCGGGGTCGACTCCGGCGTACAGCTCTGCCTGCAGGGGGAAGGGGAAGCAGGGACCAACAACGGCCCCAACGGGGACCTGTTTGTCGACATCACTGTGAAAGACCATCCGGTCTTCCGCCGCGAAGGGATGCACCTCCTCTGCCGCGTCCCGATCACTTACACCCAGGCGACCCTCGGCACCAGGATCGAGATCCCGCTCCTCGAAGGACGGGACGAACTCGAGATCCCCGCCGGCACCCAGCCTGGTGAAGTCTTCCGGCTTCGGGGCAAAGGGATGCCCGACCCGCGCGATCCGCGGGGGCGCAAGGGAGATCTTCACGTGGAGGTCGAGCTGATCGTCCCCAAGAAGCTCGATCAGGAGCACGAAGCGCTCCTTCGAAAACTGGCCGAGATCGAGCGGACCCAGGTGACTCCCCACCAGAAGAGCTGGTTCGAGAAGCTCAAGGGGCTGTTCAAGGGGGAAGGGGAGGAGTGACGGACGCTTCGTCCTCGCCCCGCCCGTGTTTCGTCCATTCCGTTTCGCGTTCCCGCTGCAGCTGAGGCGACGAGTCATGCATGTCACGATCACGGCCGTTGGACCGGACAACCGGGGTCTTGCCGACCCGATCGTGCATCACGTGACCGGCGCCGGCGCGAACATCCACGAAATCCAGATGTACGACCATGACGCCGAGCAGCTCTTCGCGATGCTGCTCCGGATCGAGTGGCCGTCCACCGCGGGAACGGTCACGGAGCTCCGGGACACGCTGGCGAAGATCGGCAGAGAGAAGGGCCTTTCGATCCGGACCTGGGCCCGCCCCGAACCGCCGCAGCTCCCGAAGATCGCCCTCTGCACGACGTACCGCCCCGAGCCCGCGCGGGCCGTCCTGCGGGACATTCGCGACGGCCGGCTGAAAGCCCGCTGCGCGGTGATGATCGGCAACCGGAATGCCTGCCGGGGGCTCGCGGAGCAGTTCGACGTCCCGTTCCACAACATCGGCAGCGGAGCCGGGGAGCCGGACTACGGCGAGATGGCCCGGCTGTTCGACGAGTACCAGGTCGACTACATGGTCCTCGCCCGCTACATGCGGGTCCTCCCCGCGCGGATCTGCTGGGAGTTCGCCGGCGGCCGGATCATCAACCTGCACCATGGCCTCCTGCCGTCGTTCCCGGGCTTCCGCCCCTACCACGACGCGCACGCCCGACACATGCTGACCTACGGGGCGACGGTCCACTTCATCATCCCCGAGCTCGACGCCGGGAATCAGATCATTCACCAGTCGACGTTCAACGTCTTCCCGGGGACGCCGGTCGACGAGATCATCCGGCTGGGAGAGTCCGACCACGAGCCGACGGTCCTCACCGAAGGTCTGCGGCGGGTGATCGACCGCGAAGTGGAGCTTCATTTCCACCGGATCGTGAAGAACCCCCGGACGTAGGTCTCGAAGCACTCACCCGATGGGTGGTTCATCCCAGAATCGGCTGATCTCGTGCGGAAACCGCCACCACGTCCTCTGCTCTTCGCAGGAACGGTACGGCTCGTGGTGACCGATCTCATTCGGGTCGAAAAGGCGTGCCATCAGGACGTAGATCGCGGGGAATGACTTCCACCCGATCCATTGGTGGTCTCGGATCACCGTCCGTTTTGCGGAGTCATCCCGCTTCAGAAACAGGCCGGCATCGCAACCAATCCTCCAGAAGTCGTCCCGGATCTCGGGATCGAGCCCCAGAATCGTGACATAGGGAATACCGCCCGGGGGCCTCCAATAGCGATCGGTCACCAGACGCCTCCAGTCGGGGCGTCGTTCGGATTCCCAGACGGCGCCTCCCGCGGGCGTGAGGAAGAAGTCCGTACCCCGTTCGCAGGCCTCGGCGGTCAGCCAGCCGTTGGCGATGAATCGGTGGAGGACCGTTCGCAGTTCGTCATCGGTCAGGTCGTGGCGGCGCAGCCACTGTTCCCAGAAACCGCGGCGGCGAAGGAGCCGGAATGACGTACCGTGGTCGAACATCCCATCGAGGAGCGTCAGCTCGTCGTCCGTGAGTGAGGTGACGTGCGTCCGTTTTTCAGCCATGGCAAGCCGCGACGGAGTCGACGGAGAAGAGAGAGACGGCGAGACTGAGTGGGACCGAGTGTCGCACACAACTCTATTCGAAGAGAACGGACCATGCTCCCCCGCGTCCTGGAACCCGAGGTCATGGACACCGCCGAAGAGGCGAGCGACTACGACGCGATGGACCACAGCACGGTCAACCGGGTCTTCTCGGAAGACTGGCTGACGACCTGGACAGTCCGGAACTCCGAGCCGGCCGCGGGAGCGTCTCTCGCACGGCTCCTGGATGTCGGGACCGGGACGGCACTGATCCCGATCGAACTCGCCCGCCGGGCTCCCTTCGTCCAGGTCACCGCCGTCGATCTCGCCGCGGAGATGCTTCATCTGGCTCGCCGGAACATCGACCGCGCCGAGTGCAGAGATCGGGTTGCTGTCGAGCTGATCGACGCAAAGCGGCTCCCGTATGCCGACGGGACGTTCGACTCCGTCGTCTCAAACAGCATCATCCACCACATCCCCGAGCCCCACCTCAGCCTCGCCGAGATGGTCCGCGTCCTCCGGCCCGGGGGCCTCCTCTTCGTCCGAGACCTCTTCCGCCCTGATTCGTCCGCCGCGGTCGAACAGCTCGTCCGCCAGTACGCCGGCGGCGAATCCCCCCGCCAGCAGCAGCTCTTCCGCCAGTCGTTTCACGCCGCCCTGACCCCCGATGAGATCGCCGGTCTGATCGAGCCGCTCGGTCTCCGTCGCGATTCCGTCCGGATGACGTCCGACCGGCACTGGACGATTACCGCCTGGAAACCCGAGGCCTGATTTCCCGGTCAGACCGACATCCGCGGGCTCCTCTCGTGGCTCCAGGCGTTCAATCAGCCTTCCCGGGCGAGAATCGGGAATCAGGCGGCCGAGCGTCCCGCTTTGAGCAGGCTGAGCGGCTCGGCCCGACCGGTGCGGATGGCGGGCCAGAGGGCAGCCAGGAGGCAGAGCCCGATCGTGATCGCGCAGCCGACGCCGATCTGGGCCCATGGGACGACGAGAGGCGTGATCTGTCCGCCGCGCATGTTCACGTAGCGGGAGATTTCGGTGCCGCAGTAGCCGGCCGCGATGCCGAATCCGAAGCTCAGGAGACAGGCGGCGATCCCCATCAGGACCGCCTCGCACAGGATCATCCGGAACAGGGCGAATCGAGTCAGGCCTACCGCGCGGAGGACCCCCAGGTCCCACTGACGGACACGGATCGAGGCGATGATCGTGTTGACGACCCCCAGGGCGGTCACCAGCAGCGTCACCAGCGGGAGCCGGCTGATGAGCCAGATCACTCCGTCGGCCCGCTCGGTGATGGCGCGGCGCGTCTCTTCCCGCGTCCGGAGCGTCACCGTGGTCGAATAGCCTTCGCGTGACGGTTCTCCTCCGGCACGCATTCCTCCCGCGCCGCTGCGGGCTCCTCCCTCTGTTTCTCCCGACCGTCCCCCTCGCGGTGGGCGCGGCACGAGGGCGGGATCGTGGTTCCGTTCGACGAGCTCGTCGAGCGACGTCTTGATCTCCGCCTCGGGGGCTGTGCCGTCGAAGTTGAGCCAGAAGGCGTTGACCCGGTTCACGTCCATGTCGCTCCGGACCTGATCGAAGGCCGCGACCATCATGGCCGCGGCCCGGCCTCCGTCCCGGTTCCGGAGCCCCGCCTTGCTCATCCAGTGCCAGCCGACCATCGAAACGACGCCGGCGATCTCGTATTCCACGACCTGTTCCGGATGGTTCGGCGGAATGACGCCGAACCTGTCGCCGACCGTCAGGCCACTCTCGCGCTCGAAGGCGTCCGGGACGAGGCAGTACCGGCCCCGCTTCAGCTTGGCGAGCGCCTCCGCGCGGTTACCGCGGACGTAGCGGAAGTCGAACACCGGCCGCTCCCCCCCGAGTGCCAGATCGGGATCGACGCCGGCGATCACGCAGTTGTCCTGCCGTGCCGTGGTCGCCCGGATCGCGGCTCCAGTGACATCGCCGGAGAACTTCGTCTGTTCGGCGATGCAGGGGAGTGAGCGGGGACCATCGATTCCGCGGATGGACCGGACCGCGTCGATCTCCCTGACCGGGATTCCGGTCGGCGTCATGACCGCCACGGCGTCCGGGACCCAGTCGCCCGGGACGAAGGGGGCGAGCATTGAGTAGCCCCAGGTTTGCATCGCGATGAACAGTCCGAGCCCGAGTGTCAGGGCAATCGTCGTCCCGAGCGTCCGCCACAGATTGGAGCTGAGCTGGGTCGCGAGGAGCCGCGGATCGGTTCCGAACAGCCGGCAGGCGACCGGTGCGAGCAACTTCTCCGTGGTCAGGATTACGGCCGGAGCCAGCAGGATGAAACCGAGCCCGAGGCTGGTGAAACCGACGACCGCCGAAACCAGGACCCGGGTCTCGTCCGACAGGGGGACGTAGAACAGAATCAGGGGATTGACGCAGACGAGCAGGATCCCGAGAGCGGTGGCGAGCCACGGGAAGCGGACGGAGGCGTGAGTCCCCTGCGAGACCATCGCCTCGAGCGGTTCGACGCGGGTCGCCCGGCGGGCCGGAAGGATCGACGCCACCAGCGAGCCCCCGACGGCGCAGAGTCCCGAAAGGAGCACGCACCAGAAGCCGATCGTGGCCCCCTGTGGAAAGAGATCCGGCCGGAGGCTCGTCATCAGGGTGAGCAGCCCCCAGCCCGCCAGCAGTCCCCCTCCCCAGCCGACGAGTCCCAGCAGCAGGCTTTCGAGCACGACCATCCCGGCCACCTGGGCTTTGGTGCAGGCGACGGCACGGAGAATCGCCAGTTCGCGGACCCGTTCCTCCACCCCCATGCTGAGGGTCGAGAAGATGATGAACAGTGCGGCCAGGAGTGAGATACCGGTCGCCATCCAGGCCTGTCCCCGCAGTGTTTCCGACGCGACGCTCCCGTCGAGTTCCTCTTCGATCCCCTGCAGCGACTGCAGCCTCGCGATGGGAGTTTTCTCGGCCAGGCGTCCGGCCCAGTTCTTTTCTAACTCGTCGGCGCGGAAGCCCGGCTTCAGGACGAGACCCAGCAGGTCGTACTGCCCGGAGACGCCGGCAACTGACTCCGCGACCGCGAGCGGGACGTACACCGCCTCGACCGCCGGCCCCCGCGGGAGAGGCGCTCCCCGCGGCGGATGCGTCCCCGGGAGCGGCGGAGGCGGGGGAAGGGCCTTCCGCTGTTCGATGATCCCCACCACCTTCAGATGGAGCGGGTCCCCCTTGGGGCGGCGGATCTCGAGGTCATCTCCCAGGCCGACCTTCAGTTGTTCGGCGTATCCCCGACTCACGACGGCCCGCCCTGCGTCCGGTTGGCCGGGATCGATCCATTCCCCGTCCACGAGCGCGTAGGGGGGCTCGGCGGCGGTGGTTCCCACCAGCATCGGAGGGACGGCGGCTCCGCGGCGTCCTCGTCCGGCTCCTCCTGTTCCACTCGCACCAGCCGCTCCGCCGGCACTCCCTGTTGCTGCGGTCTCCCGGCTTCCGGAGTTCCCAGCTGGACCGGCGGTTCCCGCACGACCAGAGGCCGAATCTGTCTCGTTCGCACCGCGGCGACCGCGTCCGCTCCCTTCTGCGGCCGTTTCCCCCTTCGCCATCCGGGCGGGGACCTGCAGGATGGAATCGATCGCAGCCAGTGCGGGGTCGGCCCGCAGCTCCTCGACCAGTTTCGCGTCGAACCGGACCGGCGTGTCGTTGGTCCGGTTGTTCATCGCCGGGTTGTTCAGGGCGCCGGTTCCGCGCCCCTCCTGACCGACGGTGTAGGGGACGACGACGAACCCGTACCGGCCCAGATAGACATCCGCAAACTCGTCGAACTTCTGGATCAGCGAGTCGTAGCCGCTCACGACCCACACCACGACGCAGGCCGAGGCGACGGTCGCGAGGATCGTCAGCATCATCCGCTTCGTACGGTGCCGCAGATGACGGAATGTGAGCTGAGCGACGAGGGAGAGATTGGCGGAACTCATGGGGAGCTGCTCTGGTGTGTGTTCGAGAGCCGTCACCGGAAATGGGACGGGGGGCTCACTCGCCGAGCCCCCGAGGGGTGGGACGGTCGTCTACGGAGGCCGCGTACGCCCCCTGCCCCCCTTGCCCGCTGCGTCGACTCCGGAGCCGCGACAAAGCATCGCGCGTGCCAGCCACCATGCGAGCGGCCTCCGACCGCACCGAACTGGAGGCTCCTTCAACCCGGAAGTCCATATTGCCGTCAGGGCGGTCTGAATCGCGCGATCCGGGAGATGGTCCGCGCTGACCGCACCGGCGTCGTGCGGCGAAGATTTGTCCTCGGAACAACTGGCGGGAACAGGAGTTCTTATGGCGAAGGGGAGAAGCCACTCGGTGTAGGACCGGCGTCGGTCTGCGGCAGATACTGTAACGGTTTCGTCATCTTCAATCTGAAGAACACGTGTGCGTCTTCGCTGGCGACGTGACGCTTCCGCTCAGATGCGGTGAAGCGATCGCCGCGCGCGGCGGTTCTTTCGGCGATTCGCGTTGCTTCCACGACACTGGGATGCGACGCCCATGCTCGATTTCGTGCCGTTCCCCTAGGAGAAGTCTCTCACTCCGTCGCGGCACGGCGTTTGTTCTTTCGTGGGGAGCGACGCCGAACCTGGAATGTCGGCCGGGCCGGTCCGTTGGGCATCAGCGCGACGCATTGTCACAGCGAACAAGGCCGCGGGACTTTCGAGGTCGAGGTTTCAGATTCCGTCGCCGGGGAGGAGAGGCCCATCCCACCCTTCCCGATTTGCGGTCGACCGCCGGCATTACGCCGGGGTTGGAGTTCCTTGTGGAGGTTCGGTGATGCGCGCGCGGTCTGCTTCTGTTCCTCGTTTCGGTTCGATCAGGGCCGGCTTCACGCTGATCGAACTTCTCGTGTCGATCGCGATCATCGCGGTGCTCGTTTCGCTCCTGCTGCCGGCGGTTCAGCAATCCCGTGAGGCGGCCCGCCAGGCGCAGTGCAAGAACAATCTCAAACAGATCGGCGTCGCGCTGCACAACTTCCACGAGGCGGAAGGCTACCTGCCGGGGCTGGCGCTGTGCGGGTCGGGGATCGAGGACCTGAATCCCGGAATGCAGAACATCTGGAAGGCGTTCCGGCACACGCCCCCCTCGGTGTTCCTCCTGCCCTACACCGACCAGTCCGCGGTCTGGAACCAGTGGAATATCAACGTCTCGGGGGTCGACAACGTCACCCCTGGCGTCCCCGGCGGGAGGACGAATCTGCAGCTCGCGAGCGCACCGCTGGCGATGTACCTCTGCCCCTCGATGCCGATGCCGGTCAACCCGGTCTACGCCTGCTACTCCAGCTACGGATGGAGCCGCGGCAGCTATGACGTCCACGATTCGCCTCAGCCGGGAGACCTCGTCAAGGAGACGTCGCCGACCTATGGCTGGAGCGGGAGCGACGGTGTCTTCGTGACTGCCTGGGACGGGGGCTTCAGCTGGGCCGAGGCGACGACGCTCAAGGCGATGCACGCGGCCAATCCGCTCTGGTGGAACGAACCCTCGAAGAACAAGCAGCGCTTCAGGGATGTCACCGACGGCCTGTCGAACACGATCGCGGCGGGGGAGCTGCACCACGGCATGATCGAGGGATACACGTCATCGATCGTCAACAGCATCAGCGGGATCAGCCCCGCACAGCCTTCGACCGGCCCGACCGCCTGGGGAGCGGACGGCGGCGATTACTACGGCGAGGGGACGATGAACGTCCGGATGAATCTCCGGACCGGCCCGTACTACAGCCGGACCGCGCACACCACTCCTGCCACGATGCGGCCCGTGGCGTTCGGCAGCCCTCTCTTTTCGTTCCGGAGCGTGCATCCGGGGGGAGTGAATTTCCTCTTTTGCGACGGCTCCGTCACGTTCCTGAGCGAGAACATCGCCATGGACGTCTACAAGGCGCTCGGAAGCCGCGCGGGGAAGGAACTCGTCCAGGAGCACTGACGCCGGCTCAGCAGCGCACAGTCTACCCTCACGCCGCGAACCGTCGTTTGCGGCGCGATCTTCCCCGTCTTGGCCATCCGGCCCTCTTTTCGAGATCGAGTGGATGTCCTCAGTCGTTCGTGCCGGTTTTCTCGCTGTCCTGAGTCTGGTCCTGTTCTCCGGGTGTGGTCAGGGTCTGTCGGTTCCCGGGACGGCTCCCGTCAGCGGGTCGGTGACCTCGAAGGGAAAACCGGCCCCCGGAATGCGGGTCAAGTTCCACCCGCAGTTCGAAACCGGAAAGGTGAAGTTCACTCCCTACGGTGAGACGGGGCCGGAAGGGAGGTATGTCCTGAACACCGGCGCTCCCGGGAACGGGGCTCCGGTCGGAGACTACATCGTCACGATCGAAAAGCCGCGGGTCGGGACCGACGCCAGCGGGCTCGAGGCGGAGCTCGATGACCTCAAGGGGAAGTACAGCGATCCCCAGACGAGCCAGTTCAAGGTCTCGGTGACGAACGGAGAGAACGTCATTCCCCCCTTCGACGTCGAGTGATCTGCCAGCGGCCCAACGGCGAGCCGGTCCCGGTTCCCCTCGGATCGGATCTCCCTTTGAAGACTCTCTGAACCCATGCAGACTCGGATCCTGTCGATCGCCGGCCTTGCCTGCGTTGCAGCCGGGGTGGGGTGCGACCAGGGCCCATCGCTTTATCCGGTCCGGGGACACCTCATCATCGGGGGGCAGCTCGCCGGGAACGCCTCGATCGCCCTGCACTGGAAATCGAAAGGGGGGGCGCCCAGCTCTCCCGGAGGAATCCCGTACTGCCCGGTGGCAGTGACCGGCCCCGATGGGGCGTTCAGCGTCATGACCCTCAGGCAGAACGACGGCGCGCCGCCGGGGGAATACGCCGTGACGCTCCACTGGCCTGATGCCTCGATCCCCTTTGACGAGTGTGAGTGTCCCGATCCGAAGCTGCATGACCGGCTCCGGGGGCTCTACTCCGATCCGAAGACGTCGCCGCTCAGCGTCAAGATCGTTCCGAAAGAGAACGTCCTCAATCTGGTCGCCATGGAAGAGCACCGCTTCGGTTCGGGAGTTTTTCCGGGAGCGGGACGCCGGGACCGAGGAGCGCTCGATGCGGCTCCAGCCGGTGTTCCGCGTGGAACACCGTGAACGTCCGCGGGATCTCTCGCTCTCTCCGAATGGCACTCTCTCACTCCATGGCGGCTTCGAATTGCCTGCGCTTCGGGAACACGCCACCGGATCCGGCCGGATGGCCGCGGTCCTGAGAGGGAGAAACGGGACTGATCTACGTTCCAGGGGAAAAAACACTACTATTCCGCCGGATTGCCGTGTCCTGATCCCACGGAATCCGGCGCCTCCGGGCGTCGTCGCTCGCCCCCTGGAGTTTTCGGTTCATGGCCTCGGAGATTCGCCGGTCTGTCCTGGACGCCGCCAAGACGGTCGTCATCAAGATCGGCACCAATGCCCTCTCGAAGGCGGACGACACCCTCGACACGGACCGGATCGCCGGGATTGCCGAACAGGTGGTCCGCTGGCGGCGGACCGGCCGCCGGGTCGTGGTCGTTTCGAGCGGAGCGATCGGGGCGGGGATCGGACTGCTCGGGCTCGAAGAACGCCCCAAGGACCTGCCGCATCTCCAGGCGGCTGCGTCGGTGGGGCAGGCACACCTCATCGGTGCGTACGATGAAGCCCTCCAGCGGCACGGGCTGCATGCCTCGCAGATCCTGCTGACGGCGAACGATTTTCGCCGGCGGACCCGCTATCTCAACATGCGGAACACGCTCAACGCGCTGTTCGAGTACGACGTCATCCCGATCATCAACGAGAACGACACCGTCAGCATCGACGAGATCAAGTTCGGCGACAACGACCGCCTCGCCGCGATGGTCACGAACCTCGTGGAACGCCCCCTGCTGATCATCCTGTCAGTCATCAACGGCCTGTACGACGGGCCGCCGGATGAGCCGGGCTCGAAGGTGATCCCGCTCGTCGAGAAGTGGGACGAGGCGCTTCGAAAACTGGCCGCGACGACGAAGAGCTCCCGTGGCACGGGAGGAATGGCGACGAAGCTCGAGTCGATGCGGATGGCGACCACCGCCGGCGAGAACGCCATCATCGCTAACGGGACTGACCCGCGGATTCTCGACAAGATTCTCGACGGCGAAGAAATCGGAACCCTGTTCCTCGCCAGCCGGGCGCCGCTGCCGGCTTGGAAGCGGTGGATCGGCTACACGGTCAATCCGACCGGGCAGCTTCAGCTCGACGACGGGGCGACGGCGGCCGTCCAGCTCAACGGAAAGTCGCTGCTGGCGATCGGCGTCCGGAACGTCACGGGAACCTTTGCGAAGGGGGACCGGGTCTCGCTGCTGAATCCCGCCGGAGAGGAAGTCGCCCGTGGCCTGACGAATTACGATTCCGCCACGCTGACCCGGATTGCGGGGAAGAAGGTCGCCGAGATTCAGACTCTCCTCGGCACCGAGATCGAGGCGGAAGTCATTCACCGCGACAATCTCGTCGTCATGTGATCGCCGGAGCCGCCGGGCGGCTCGCGGAGGGCTGGTCACGACTGACCGTCGCCTCGCGGCCGGTGATGGAGGCACGAAGCCGCAGGCCCAGCTAGAATCGAAGATTCAGACGACTCACCTCGGTCGGATTTCACGGACTCCAGACGTTCATGGTCAGCGCCAAGTCCCCTCCTCATCCCGCGGAAGCCGCCCTCTTCGTCGCCAACGGCGAGCGGGCCCACTGGCACGACCAGACCCTCTGGTTCGTCCGCTCCAAGCGGGACCGCGCGGCGGGGACGATTCCCGAATGGGAAGAGCTCCGGACGAACGCCTCCCGGATCAAGCAATACACCCTCGCCCACCTGGCGGAACTCCTCGAGCAGTTCGAAGAGAACGCGAAGAAGAACGGGGCCATCGTTCACTGGGCCCGCGACGCGGCCGAGCACAACGAGATCGTCCTCCGCCTGCTCCAGGAGCATGGCGCGAAGAAAATCGTCAAAAGCAAGTCGATGCTGACCGAGGAGTGCCACCTCAATCCGTTCCTCGAGCGGAACGGGATCGAGGTGGTCGACACGGACCTCGGCGAGTGGATCGTGCAGCTCCGCAAGGAGCCCCCGAGCCACATCGTGATGCCGGCGATCCACACCAAGCGAGAAGAAATCGGCGAGCTGTTCCACGAGCACATCGGTACCGAGAAGGGGGCCACCGATCCCCTGTACTTGACCCGCGCGGCCCGCAAGGAGCTGCGGCAGCGGTTCCTCAAGGCGGATGCCGGCCTGACTGGCGTCAACTTCGCGATCGCCGAGACCGGGGGCTTCGTCGTCTGTACGAACGAGGGGAACGCCGACCTGGGCACCTCGCTCCCCAAGCTCCACATCGCCTGCATGGGAATCGAAAAACTGATTCCCAAGGCGAACGACCTGAGCGTCTTCCTGCGGCTCCTTGCCCGCTCCGCGACCGGGCAGCCGATCACGACCTACTCGACCCACTTTCACGGTCCACGGGAGCCGGGGTGCGAGCTGCACATTGTTCTCGTCGACAATGGCCGGAGCGACATCCTCGCGACCGATGAGTTCCGCCGTTCGCTCAACTGCATCCGCTGCGGCGCGTGCATGAACACCTGCCCGGTCTACCGCCGGAGTGGCGGCCACAGCTACCACAACACCGTCCCCGGCCCGATCGGCTCGATCCTCGGAGCGTCGGCCGACCCGGCCAAGCATTATTCGCTGCCGCACGCCTGTTCCCTTTGCGGCTCCTGCAGCGACGTCTGCCCGGTCAAGATCGACCTTCACTCGCAGCTCTACACCTGGCGGAACAAGCTCGTCCTCAAGAACCTCCTGCCGGAGACCAAGAAAGCGGGGATGAAGCTGGCCGCCACGATCTTCGGCAATCCCTGGCTCTTCCGGCTCCTGGGGCGGATGGGGCGGTTCTGGATGCCGAAGCTCCCGCGATTCCTGGTCTACAACCCGCTGAATCCCTGGGGCCGCCAGCGTGAGCTGCCGGAGATGCCCAAACAGAGTTTCCGCGAGCGGTACGCCGCCCTCCGGGCCAGCCAGCCGCCCACCGAGCCCCCCGCCGGGGCTCCTCCCGCCCGTGGCCACCACCACTGACCGGGCGAGGCGGAATGCAAGCGGCGCGGCGTTCCGGGCTCGGCGCCGAACCTGCGGCACAGCTCCGCTGTCCATCAACCGTAAGTGATGGACGAATTCGGGTTTGCGGGGTTGACCGGCGGTCCTGTTGGCCGCTAACTTTTCGCTCCCCGATCCGTCACAGGATCACTCGGGCTGTAGCGCAGCCTGGCTAGCGCGCTTGCTTGGGGTGCAAGAGGTCGTGGGTTCAAATCCCGCCAGCCCGACTTGATGAAGTTCGAAAACCCTTCGACGGAAACGTCGAAGGGTTTTCGCGTTTCCGGGCCCTCCTCCGGACGCAGAAAGGGCACATCCATGAACCGGACCTCGTTCCATTCGGCTCCCTCACGCAGTGGGTCGCTCACGGCTCTCGCCCTGTTCGTCGCCGGATGTGCCCCGTCGGCTCCTCCCCCGACACCGGGAGCCGGGACTTCTTCCAGCGCCTCCCCAGCGGCGAAACCGGCGGACGAAGTGAGCTTGAGCGATGCTCTCGTGCAGTTCTCCCTGATTTCGTCCCTCGCGGCTGGGGACTACTCCAACGGCGCCCCCCTCCAGCGGCTCCTCAAGGAGGGCAACTTCGGTGTCGGGACTTTCGACAATCTCGACGGCGAACTGATCCTCCTCGATGGGGAGTTGCTCCAAGCCCAGTCCGACGGCACCGTCCGCCCCGCCGATCCACAGGGAAGCACCCCGTTCGCTGCCGTCACCTTCTTCAACGAGGACGGCCGGATCGAACACCTCGATGCCGCGACCCTAGACGAACTCGACGAGCGCCTCGACCGCGAACTCCCCCGGCCCAACCTCCCCTACGCCCTCCGGATCGATGGCGAGTTCCGCGAACTGACCCTCCGGAGCGTCCCCGTCCAGAAGCCCCCCTTTCAGCCCCTCGTCGAAGTGGTCAAACACCAGACCACCTGGAAACGCCACAACGTCCGCGGCACCCTCATCGGCCTTCGATGCCCCGCCTGGATCGGGACCGTCAACGTCTCCGGCTACCACTGGCACTTCCTGGCCAGCGACAAGTCCCTCGGCGGTCACGTCCTCGGCTGCGAGTTCCGCGACGCCCTCCTCCGCTACGACGACTGCCACGCCGTCGTGATCCACCTGCCGCAGTCGGACGGGTTTGACCGGTTCCGGACGGATCAGGTCAAGAAGGAGGACATCAACGCGATTGAGCGGGAGCGAACGAAGCCGTAGCCTCGCCCGTTGTCGCTTGTGCGGTTCCATGTACGGAAGCGGCTCCGGCGAGGGCAGGGGGAGCCCCTGCACCCCGGCAAGCCTCGCCACGCTCCTTCCGAACACCGACCATTGGCGTCGCAGCCTTCTCAGCTAAAGGCCTGGCTCAACTCGCTTTAGAAAAATGCACCCGGAGGGATTCGAACCCCCAACCCTCGGTTCCGAAGACCGTTTCAGCTTTCCTTTTGCGTTCCTGATGCTCTTGAAACCCTTGGAATTCCAAGGGTTTCTCTTTTGGGAGCCTTCAACTTGCCTTCGACTTCCAGGCAACCACGCGCATTTGTGGGGGGATTGATGGGGGGACCTTTCGAGATGCATCGAGAGCGTATTTCATTCGTACAGAGAGGCTTCGCCGTGTCCTCCGTCTCGAGTGATGTGTCTAGCGGTCGATGGAAATCACTTTTCGGAAGCGGCTGGTAATAGGAGGCCCACCTCCCGCCCGGTGCCGGAAGGCGCAGACTTCGAGGAAGTGCAGGCCCGGGGCGAGTTTGGTCGCGTCGATCTTTTGACGGAACTCGCCGTCTCCGCCGCCCGACAGCGGGCTGCGTTTGTCGACGAATTTTTCGAAGCCGTACGTTCGAGCCTTCGCGCTCGAAGGCGTACAGCTCCTTTTCGAGGATTCGTTCGTGGTAGTTGCCGCGGCCGTGCGTCGTGCGGATGTCGACGAGCCTGACGATCCGGTCGCCGAGCATTCCGCCGAGCGCGTCTCCCCGTCCGGGCTTCGGAAAGTCCCCGGGCGAACTGGATGCGTTGCAATAGACGATCGCGTTCCCCGGCAGCATGAGGAGGTGCGCATAGGCGACGTTCGACAGAAACGGCCCGTCGTCGTCGTGGCTGGAGACAAACTTCACTCCCGCGGAGCCGTCGAGTCGGCCATTGTCGGCGGTGTCGAGGCTGTCGGGGCGGACGCGCCGCCAGTCGTTCGCAAGGCCGTTGTTCGTCAGATTCTCCTTGACGGCGTCGAACATCGCGAAGTCAAGAGTATCGCGGTTGCCGCCGATTTTTCCCGGATCGCCGGGGTCGATCGACTGGCGAATGAACGGTTTCAGGACGTCGACCTGCCTGTCCTTCGTCTCGCCGAACGAAAAGACTTGTCGTTGGCTTCCGTCGAGATGCTTTCGAGGATTCGCACGGTAGGCCGCGCGATCGAACTTCTTCAGTGTGTCGTGACTGACGTGCTTGGCGGCGTCGATCCGGAACCCGTCCGCCCCGACCACTTGCACGAGCCACTGCGCGTTCCGCATCAGGTAGCCCATACCGGTCTCTTCGACCGGATCTCCCTGGAGGGGATCGGCGAGATTGAACGGGAAGACCTTGATCCCCAGGTCTCCTGTGTCGGCATCGAAGAGGAGGATTGGCGGCAGATCGCGATCGGGGTAGAAACGGCGGTTGTCAGCCGAGGGGACGTCGGCGATCCGTCCGAATGCGTGAACGGTCCCAGCCGGGATGTTGTTCGCGAAGCCGGGAACGGGATTGCGGATGAAGCGGTGAGTCTTGTCCTGATCGATGTCGATACCGTGTCCGGGGGGCCGGCCGCGAATGGGGCCGGTCGCGTCGGGGGCGTTAAAGTCGCCGTTGGGTTCGCCGGCCGTCTTGAGGACGAACCCTGGATAGTCTCCGGCATCCAGGAACGAGTTCGGCCCGTCGGCGGAGTTCTTGTCGTGGAAGCCGTTGTGGCCGATCACGAAGTCGATGTAGAGATCGGCCCCGGCACGGTGCAGGATGTCGGCGAGGGACCTGGATCCCCCCCGTCGGACGGACCGGCGGCGAGGGAGCCGGCGGCTTTTCCGTCGGGTATGACCCGTTCGACCGGTTCGACCTCGGCCAACCCGGCCGCGAAACCAAGTACGGTACCGAAGAGCAGCTCCATGTTCGAAACCGGCCGAGAGGGCCTTCCCGTCATACCAGCCAATCAGGAGCGAGGTGAGGGTGAGCCGTTGGGGCGTCCATCCGGCATTCCCATGAACGGGGATCGAAGAAAAACGGTTGCGGGGATGAGTCGCTCGATGGCAGCGAGAAGTTGGGCCGAATAAGCGTTAACCGCCACCTTGTCGCTAAACTGGTGTTACACGAATCGCCACTCGATGATCTGGATGGGATCGATGCGAACGACCATGTTGGGCCTGATGTTTTATTGCATTGCGGTGCCGGTGTCGGCGCAGGAGGTCGACTTCTCGCATGAGATCGTGCCACTTCTGAAGCTACATTGCGGCAAGTGTCACTCCGGGACACAGAAGAAGGGAGGGCTCTCGATCAACTCGCGCGAGACGTTGCTCGCGGGGGGCGAGTCGGGACCAGCACTCGTCGTCGGGAAAAGCACCGAGAGCGAACTTCATCAGCGGATCGCCTCACAGGACAAGTCGACGCGGATGCCTCCCGAAGGAGACCCGTTGACCGAGAAGGAGGCCGGCCTGATCGCTCGCTGGATCGACCAGGGAGCAAAGTGGGAAGCAGGGTTCACGTTCGGCCCGCGGCTTTATGAACCGCCGCTCAAACCGCGCAGGCCCGAATTGCCGCCTGCCACTGGAGGACGCGAGAACCCGGTCGACCGCATCCTGGATGCCAGTCTCTCCGCAGCGCATCAGGCGTGGCCTGCGCCGATCGACGATGCGGCCTTTCTGCGGCGGGTGTCGCTCGATCTGGTCGGGCTGCTCCCGACTCCGGAGGAGCGCGAGGCGTTCCTGAAAGATCCCTCCTCGGACAAGCGAGCCAAGCTGATCCGCGACCTGCTCGCACGAGACATCGATTACGCCGAGCATTGGCTGACGTTCTGGAACGATGTCCTGCGGAACGATTATGCCGGCACCGGATTCATCACGGGTGGTCGCACGCAGATCTCCAAGTGGCTCTACGACTCGCTTGTGTCCAACAAGCCATACGACCAGTTTGTACGCGAGCTGATCGCACCACCGACACCGGACAGCGCCGGGTTCGCCAACGGCATTCGCTGGCGTGGAGAGGTCAGCGCGGGCCAGACCGTCGAGATCCAGTTCGCCCAGAGCGTCGGTCAGGCGTTCCTGGGCATTAACCTCAAGTGTGCCTCCTGCCACGACAGCTTCATCGACCGCTGGACACTGGAGGACTCGTACGGGCTGGCTGCGATCTACTCGCAGCGTCCCCTGGAACTGCATCGCTGCGACAAGCCGATCGGAAGAGAAGCTCAGGCGGCGTGGCTCTTCAGCGAGATCGGCCAAGTCGACGCCCAAGCCAGCCAGCCCGAGCGTCTCCGCCAGCTGGCCGCCCTGATGACCCACCGCCAGAACGGGCGATTCACCCGTACGATCGTGAATCGACTGTGGCATCGCATGATGGGACGCGGGATTGTCCACCCGGTCGATGCGATGCAGAGCGAGCCCTGGAACGCCGACCTGCTCGACTATCTGGCCGAGCATCTCGTTGAGAACCAGTATGACCTCAAGAAGACGCTGGAGCTGATCGCGACTTCGCAGGCCTACCAGTCGCGTGTCGAACGCGTGACCGGAGAGACCGATGCCCATGGCTATCATTACGCCGGTCCGCGCTCCAAGCGGCTGACCGCCGAGCAGTTCATCGACGCCGTCTGGCAGCTGACAGAGGCCGCTCCCCGGAAGTTCGATGCCCCGGTCATTCGCGGCAAGGTTGAACCGCAGGCCGCCGCCCAGGCCCCCGTCATCGGGGCCTTCATCTGGAACAAGGCCGATGCACATGGGGCTGCGGCTGGTGAGACCTTCGCCTTCCGCAATCAGTTCGATCTCGCCGCCGTCCCCTCGCAGGTCACAGCTGCTGTGACCTGCGATAACTCATATACGCTGTACGTAAACGGGAAGCGTCTGCAGGCCGGTACGAATTGGGAGGCTCCCGATCTGGTCGCGCTGACGAACCTGAAGGTCGGAGCCAACGAGATCCTGATCGTCGCCCAGAACGGAGGCTCCGGTCCGAACCCCGCCGGGCTGTTCCTCGAGGCTCGCTGGACCGATGCGGATGGCAAACCGCAGACCCTCGCCACGGGTGACTCGTGGCAATGGACGACGCAGCAACCTGACAAGAACGGCAAATACAAGCAGGCTCCCGACGACTGGCAACCGGCGGCCCTCGTGACCGCCCAGCAGGTCTGGATGAGCCGCCTCTCGCAGGAGCTAGCGGTGCTGCTGACACGGGGCGGTGGTGCCCAGCGGATGGTGCGCAACTCACTCCTCAAGAGTGACTTCCTGACACGTTCACTCGGTCGTCCCAATCGCGATCAGATTGTGAGTGTCCGGCCTCTGGAACTGACGACTCTCGAAGCGATCGACCTCTCCAATGGAGAGACCCTCGCAGGTTACCTGCGGCAGGGAGCTGAGCAAATGCGGGCTCGCGGCCAGACGCCACCTCAGTTCGTGAGATGGCTATTCCAGTTCTCTCTGGGACGAGATCCGACTGTGGACGAGATGGCCACCCTGACCGAATCGATCGGTCCCGAGCTGACAGCCACCGGAATCGAAGATGCGCTGTGGGCCATCGTCATGTTGCCGGAATTCCAACTGGTTCGATAATACCCGGACACGCCTTTGCCGAGATCAGTCATGGACCCTGTTCACGTTCGACGCGATTTCCTTAAGCAGCTGGCCGCAGCTGGAGCAGCCACCTGGGCCATGGGTGAGCCTCGCTTGCTGTCTGCATTCGAAGGCGAAGCGATCCAGCATCCGACCGCGACCGCTGATTCGTGCATCCTGCTCTGGATGGGCGGTGGGATGGCGGCACCGGATACGTTTGATCCCAAGCGGTATGTGCCGTTTGAGGTCGGTGTTCCGGTCAAACAGATCGAAAGCACTTTCCCGGCGATCGACACGGTCGTCGACAACATCAAGATCACGGCGGGGCTGGAGAACATTGCCAAGGTCATGGACCGGGCGACGCTGATTCGCTCGCACGTGCTGCCCGATCTGGGCAGCATTCTGCACTCGCGTCATCAGTACCACTGGCACACCGGATACATTCCGCCGCAGACGGTCGCCTGTCCGCATATCGGCTCGTGGATGGCCCGCGTGCTGGGGCCACTCAACCCGGTGATGCCGGCCTTCATCAACATCGGGCAGCGGCTCGAAGGTGTCGGCGAGCAGGAAGAGCTGAAGGCCTTCACCACAGCTGGGTTCTTTGGCAGTCAGTACGGTCCAATGAACCTCCCGTACCCCGAGGAGGCTGCGCAGTCGGTCCGCCCGCCCAAAGGGATGGACAACAGCCGCTTCGCGAGCCGCAATAAACTCTTTCGGAAGCTGGTCGATCAGTCACTCGATAAGGATTCCGTTGGCGACTTTCAGCGTGAATCGCATCTGCGGTCACTGGAGAATGCGTATCGCCTGCTCAGTGCGAAAGAGCGAGAGGCGTTCGACATCTCGCTGGAGCCCAAGGACAGCTATGCGAAGTATGATACCGGTCGATTCGGGCGCGGCTGCCTACTGGCCCGGCGGCTGGTTGAAAATGGGGCCCGATTTGTCGAGGTCACGACCGAGTATGTCCCGTTCTTCAATTGGGACACACACGCCAACGGGCACACTACGCTGGTCGATATGAAGAAGCAGATCGACGGCCCGATCGCCCAGCTAATCCTCGATCTGGAAAGCCGCGGGCTGCTCAACCGCACGCTGGTGATCCTGGCCAGCGAATTCAGCCGCGACATGATCATGGAGGGCAAACCAGGGTCCAATGCCAACGATCAGACCACCGACCCGGTCGAAGCCCTCAAGGAGATGAAACACTACGGCCAGCACCGGCACTTCACCGGCTCCAGCTGCGTTGTCATGTGGGGCGGAGGCGTGAAACGTGGCCACCTGTACGGAGCCTCAGCCGTCGAACGCCCCTTCGTCGCTGTCGAGAACCCGATCACGGTCACCGACCTGCACGCCACGATCTTCTCCGCCATGGGGATCAGTCCCAAGACAGTCTTCGATGTGGAAAAGCGACCGTTCTACGCGACCGAAGACGGCAAGGGCCAGGCCGTCCGGGATTTATTCGGAGCTTAGAGTCGACGCGATGAGGAGTGGACTCTGGACGAAGTAGTTGGGGGAACTTCGTCAAAGGCAGAAGTCAAACTCCACTTCGCTCGAATGCACGGTCGAGCGGTACAAATATTCTGTAGTCGTTCTGCGAGGCCGAAATCGGGCTTCCGTTCATCGGCGTCGAACGAGCTTTCCCACTCCGAAGTGGGCCAAGTTCGGTTGTCAAACACCGAGCTGACTCGCCCCGACCGCGTCAACCGCCTCGGAACAACAACCCGCGCGGACCGTTCGCTTCGCGACTCGGAACAAGGATTGACTCGACCTAGAGCGCTTCCAGCAATCGGCGAAGGCAGTGGCCGCGGAACGTCGGATTGATTTGCCCACGCACCGTTGCAGCTTCAGGGCACTGACTCGAGCATCGGTCCGCGAAGCCCACGACCACGGTTGAGTCGGATCGCCCTCGGACAGACGTCGGTGTATTCGACGCCTGCTCCTCCCCAATCGCCCTTTTCGATCCCCCGTCGATAGTTGGCGAGGGTGTCGGGCAGTAGGATCGACATCGGTTGGCGGCAGCGGCGAGATCCGACCTCGCAGTGTTGAGCCGCGTCTGCAGTGAACGGAGTGGATGGATGAAGTTTCGATTTCCGATCGTCATCATCGACGAAGATTTCCGGTCCGAGAACTCATCCGGCTTGGGAATTCGCGCGCTTGCCGGTGCGATCGAGCAACAAGGGATGGAGATCTTGGGCGCCACCAGTTATGGCGACCTCTCCCAGTTCGCCCAGCAGCAGAGTCGTGCGTCGGCATTCATACTGTCCATCGACGATGAAGACCTGACGGGGGAAGCCGACATCGACCCCGCAATCATCAAGTTGCGGAGATTTATTAAGGAGATCCGCTTTCGGAATGCGGAGATCCCGATCTACCTCTACGGCGAAACACGGACCTCGCATCACATTCCCAATGATATCTTGCGGGAACTGCACGGCTTCATCCACATGTTCGAGGACACGCCGGAGTTTGTCGCCCGGCACATTATCCGCGAAGCCAAGTCGTACCTCGACAGTTTGCCCCCACCGTTCTTTCGCGCACTCATGCACTACGCGCAGGACGGATCGTATTCGTGGCATTGTCCCGGGCATTCGGGCGGGGTGGCGTTTCTGAAGAGTCCCGTGGGGCAGATGTTTCACCAGTTCTTCGGCGAGAACATGCTGCGCGCCGACGTCTGCAATGCCGTGGAAGAGCTAGGACAACTTCTCGACCACTCTGGCCCAGTGGCGGCGTCCGAGCGGAATGCGGCGCGGATCTTCAATGCGGACCATTGCTTCTTCGTGACGAACGGGACATCAACATCGAACAAGATGGTTTGGCACTCGACTGTTGCCTCAGGCGACATTGTCGTCGTCGACCGGAATTGCCACGTGTCGATCCTACACTCGATCATCATGACCGGAGCCGTCCCGGTGTTCCTGACGCCCACGCGCAATCACTTGGGAATCATCGGCCCGATACCGCTCGAAGAATTCCAGCCTGAGAATATCCAGGCGAAAATCGAGGCCAATCCATTCGCGTCCAAAGCGCAGGCCTCCAACCCCGACCGCAAGCCGCGGATCTTGACGATCACGCAAAGTACGTACGACGGCATCATCTACAATGTCGAAACGCTCAAGCAGCTTCTCGACGGAAACATCGGCACGCTGCACTTCGACGAGGCGTGGTTGCCGCACGCGACATTCCACGACTTTTACAAGGACATGCATGCGATTGGCCGGGACCGCCAACCGCCGAAAGACTCAATGATTTTCGCGACGCACTCGACACACAAGCTGCTGGCGGGAATCTCTCAGGCATCGCAGATCCTCGTTCAGGAATCAGAAGCGGAGAAACTGGACCGACACATCTTCAACGAGGCGTACCTGATGCACACCTCGACATCGCCGCAGTATGCGATTATCGCCTCGTGCGACGTGGCGGCTGCGATGATGGAGCCGCCCGGCGGGACGTCGCTGGTGGAGGAGTCGATTCTCGAAGCGATCAACTTCCGCCGTGCCATGCGCAAAGTGGACGATGAGTGGGGGCAAGACTGGTGGTTTAAGGTCTGGGGGCCCGACCGACTCGCGGCCGACGGGATCGGCAATCGCGAAGACTGGCTGCTGCGGGCGAACGACGAATGGCACGGGTTTGGCAACATTGCCCATGGCTTCAACATGCTGGACCCGATCAAGGCCACGCTGATCACGCCTGGGCTGGACCTCTCCGGGCAATTCTCCGAGACGGGAATTCCCGCGTCGATCGTCACACGCTATCTCGCTGAACACGGGGTCATCGTTGAGAAGACCGGACTGTATTCGTTCTTCATCATGTTCACGATCGGCATCACCAAAGGGCGATGGAATACCCTGGTGAGCGCCTTGCAGCAGTTCAAGGACGACTACGACAAAAATCACAAGATGTGGCGGGTGCTGCCTGATTTCGTGGCGCAATACCCAAGTTACGAGCAGCTCGGCTTGAAGGATCTCTGTCAGCAGATTCATGACACTTATAAGGCCAACGATGTGGCCCGCGTGACGACCGACATGTATCTCTCGGTGACGCAGCCGACTATGAAGCCTTCGGACGCCTTCGACCGTCTCGCCCACCGGGACATCGACCGCGTGGAAATCGACGACCTCGATGGTCGCACGACGGCAGTGCTCCTCACGCCCTACCCGCCGGGCATTCCATTGCTCATTCCCGGCGAGCGTTTCAATCCGACGATCGTCCAGTACCTGAGATTCGCCCGCGAGTTCAACGATCGATTCCCCGGATTCGACACCGACATCCACGGTCTGGTGGAACAGGTGGACCGTGGCCAACGGAGATATTTCGTTGACTGCGTTCGCATCAACGGCGAGGGCTCTACTCTTTGACAGCGATGCCGCAGGAGGCGAGTACGTGGTTACCCCCCTGGAACTGAGGGGTTGGTTCATGGCGTTTGCCGCGTAGGGCCAGAATCGGCGCACCATCTAGACGATCATGATCGACCAGGTCAACGAGTCCATCAACCGACTGAGAATCGGTGAGATTGTCGGGTGAGCAGCGGAGTCAACGCCGCGAGCCGACCTTTGTGCCCCGGATCGACAGCATCAGGTAGCCTTGCATGGATTACCCCCGACAGCCGTGACGCCCGGCAGCTGTCACAAACCCTCCACCAGAATCGCCCGGTACCTGGCCCCCCGGAACCGATACTCCCGCGCCTCCCGATACGCCGGACTTTCATACCACGCCTTCGCCGCCTCCATCGTCGGAAACTCGACGATGACGACCCCCTCCGCCTCCGGCCCCTCCCACACCTCCTGACGGCCATACGCCGCCAGGACCTTCACGGTGTGCCCCGGCAGCGACGCTCCCGCCTTCGGCGTGTAAGCCTCCAGCTCCGAGGCATCCGTCGTCTCTTCTCGAATGAAAATCCCATACGCAGCCATTACCCATCTCCTTTGAGTGAATCACCCACGAATCCGACCGCGCCGGAAACACCCCGGCGCATGGTCATTCACGATCCCCGTCGCCTGCATCCAGGCGTAGACGATTACCGGCCCCACGAACTTGAACCCCCGCTTCTTCAGAGCCTTCGAGATCTCTTCCGACAGCGGCGTCTTCGCCGGCACCACTCCCGTCGTGTTCACCAGCGGCTTCCCTCCCGCCATTCCCCACACGAACTCCGAGAAGTCCAACCCCGAGTGACGCATCGCCAGATAGGCCTGCGCCCCGCCGATCGTCGCCTCGATCTTCGCCCGCGACCGGACGATCCCCGGATTCTCGAGCAGCTTCGCGATCCCTTTCTCCCGGAACTTCGCAACGACCTCCGGATCGAACCCCGCGAACGCCTCCCGAAAGGCGTCCCGCTTCCGCAGGATCGTCAGCCACGATAGTCCCGCCTGGAACCCGTCGAGCATCAGCTTCTCCCACAGGGCCCGGCTGTCCCGTTCCGGAACGCCCCACTCTTCGTCGTGGTAGGCCTGCATCTGTGGATCACCACCAGCCCAGGAACAACGTGTCGGCATCATTTGGCTTCGCGTCAGGAGGGAGGGATGGCATCGGCTTGTCTCGTTCGGTCGATGCCGGCTCGGAAGCCTGGCTCTACCTGGCCGCTGGAGCTCGTCGGAGCTCCAGCACGGTGTCCGCTGCCGGAAGCCGGAACTCGGCTGGGCGGGGCTTGCCTGTCAATTGCCGATCCTTCCAGGCACCAACCACGCAGCAGACTTTGAGCTTGTCCCCATCTAGCTCTTAGATTCCCAAGGCATCCCCTCCTTGCTTCTGAGACTCGGTCGAGCGATGGTCCCAGACGTTGGGTGAAACAGTCGGGTCGAGATCGAACGTCCCGCCCCAAAGCTCCTTTCCATCGGAACCTAATGCGGAATAGGTCTGGTCCTTTGGGAAGATGAGGCTCTTGGCCCTCGTCGCTCCCGCGGGTTGCATGGCGACGATCTCCCATGTTCCGCAAAAGTTGACCAGGGCTTGCTCGATCGCCTTAGTCTTTGCCGCCTCTGGCTGGGGATTGTCGGCCATCGCCGCACAACTGAGGGCGAGCAGGGCCAGCATGGATAGGATCCGCTTCATGGAACAGCTCCGATGAGAAAGGTGCTGGGATAAGAGGGGCGAGCGGATCACGCTCGTCCGAGGTCGTCGTTCGTGTTCGGGCGGGGTTAGCGCAACCCGCCGGCGGCGAAGATGATCTCGCCGGTAAGCCAGCCAGACTCCTCTGAGGCGAGGAACCCGACGACCCTGGCGATGTCCTCCGGCCGTCCGATTCGCCCCAGCGGGGTCATCGACACGAGCAGTTTCTCGAAGTCGCTGCCGACGCCGTACAGTCCTGCTTCCTTCGTCCCTTCGCTCAGCGTGGCGCCCGGATTGACTGAGTTCACGCGGATCTTTCGAGGAGCCAATTCCTTCGCCAGTACGCACGTAACCGCATCCAGCCCTGCCTTGCAGGCTGAGTAGGCCGAGTATGCCGGAGCGTAGGAGCGCGACGCACCGGAGCCGATGTTGATGATGCTTCCCCCATCCGGTCCGAACTCTTTGAGCGACTCGCGAATCACCAGCAGTGGCCCGAGCAGGTTGACATTCACCTGTCGGTGAAACTCGTCCTCCTCAAGTTCGGCGATCGGCATCGCCTTATAGACCCCCGCGTTGTTGACGAGAATGTGAAGGGGGCCGAACACCTCCCTTCCCTGCCGGAAGAGTCGGGTTACTTCGTCCGACTTTGCGACATTCGCCTGAATCGCGACGGCGCGACCACCGGCTGCGGTGATCGCTTCGACGACCTCTTCCGCTCCGGCTCGGTCACTCGCGTAGTTCACGATGACCGCAGCGCCGGCAGCGGCCAGTTCCTTTGCGATTCCCGCACCGATTCCCTTGGATGCCCCGGTCACCAGGGCGGTTTTCCCGTGTAGCTTCGACATGGCTGTTGCCTCCTTTTCCACTTTGACCCCGTGGAAAGGAGGCTGTGACAGGCGATTTCAAATTTTTCTAGATGAGGTGCAACGCCTTGCCCAACTCCCCCTGATCGAGGATTCGCCGCAGCCAGTCGACCTGGTCTTTCGGCTCGAAGAAAGGATGCCCGCGGAAGATCGCGGCGTGTTGCGAATCGACGACCTGTTCGAGGGTTCGCACGGTGTCGGCCGCGGCCTCCTCGACCCGCCGCAGATGGGGCGCGGCGAACTGCAGGTGATCGGGATCAATGTGCCCCGCCTCGATGAAGCCCTTTGTCTTCTTCGGACAGCGGCAGGAGTTCTCTGGGTTGACCAGACCACACTGGCCTTGCATGAACTGATAGAGGTCGCGGCGGGCGCGGGAGAGGCTCTGGCGAAAATTGTCGGCGGACATCTCCAGGATTTCACTGCCGACCGCGTCGCTGACCCCGAAGACTTCCCCGAGCGTGAAGACCAGCCGCTGACGGCGGTCGAGACAGAGCAGCATCCCGGTGGTACACGAGACCCTAGCTTCTTCGACAAGCAGCGGGACATAGACCGGCACCGAACTGGGGTCTGGGAGGTCCAGATCAGGTGTGCCGTTGATGGCGTCGGCGTAGCTGGAGAACGTCTGGGGTTCTCGCTCCCCGCCACGACGCTTCATGTTCAGAACATGATTCGTCGCGATGCGGTAGAGCCAAGTCCGAAACTGGCTTTCACCCTGAAAGGTGCTGAGCCGGGTAATCGCCTTGATCAGCACTTCCTGTGTGACTTCTTCTGCATCCTGCGGGTGAAAGACGAGCCGAAGGGAAATGTTGTAGATCCACGCCTGATGGCGCAGCACGAGTTTCTCGAGGGCCTCACGGCTGCCGTTCCTCGCCTCATTGATCAGGTCTGAATCGGTCGAGTCACCTATGACCTCGGTGAAGGGATTGTGCATGACGTTTCCTTTGCGGCAATCCTCATGTTCTTCGAAGGAAGCCGAATCCGGTTAGCCCAGGTGAAGTGCCATGCTCGTTCCGTGAGTTTGAAAGGTTAAACGGAAGTGCGGGAGGAGGGTTGCGGTGAAGCGGCAATCGTTGGTCTCCTGAAATTCGCCGACGGCGGAAAAAGGTTAACCCACCGTTCGGCATCGTGGGGGTCCAGTCCGCACAACCGGTAAACGGCTCTGCTTTTACAAGTCGAGAGCCCCGCCCAGTTCGGCGCTTCGGGCGTCATGCTGGGATCGCTGATTCTTGTCACTGGCGGAGCCATGGTCGAGATCTGGTGGCTTCGGACCGGCGATGGTGGCACTCGTCTCGAAATCGAATTGAAATGCCCCTCGCAGTAATGCAGTCGGGGAATGCTGAGGCGTCTCTCCGGGATAGCGTCTTCCCCGCCCTATACAGGGACAGCCACCGTCCACAGGTCGGGCTCCGCTTCCAACTCCTCCAGTAGCCCAGCCAGTCGCGTGTCCGAGTCATCGAGCCGACTGACCTTCACGGAGTAACGGTCGCCGTCGGAGCCCACCACGAGCTGCGATTCCAAGGCATGCGACTGGCACCAGTCGATCGCACGCACAAACGCCTCGTAACTCTTGGTCGAGGCGACAACATCCACCGTCGCTTTCGGTGTCGTGTCGGCGGCAGCTTCGTCCTGGATGTAGGCCCAGCCCGGTCGGCGAATCTGCCCGGTCAGATCGGGCAGCCGCCCGTCGCCGTCACGTAGCCGGATTTCGAGCCGACAGATGCCATGCAGAGACCAGCCCGTTGTCGCCAGGCGAAGCCCGGCGACATAACACCAATCCAAGACTCGGCGGAATTCGGTGACGTGCGTCGTTGTGGCAGTGATGAGGATCAACAGCAGTATCCGGCAGGTTCGCCCCTTAACCATCGCAGATTTCCCCAAAACTGACCAGTGAGTCAGTTCCGCCCGCCGGCCTCTGTTGGGATCCTGCAGAGACACCCAGCTTCGGCCGACGGACGGCCTATTCCTCCTCGATCAGCTGCCACAGCGGCTCGTTCCGGATCAGTGCCGTCAAACGGATCAGGCGGAGGTCATCTTTGGCGAGGGGCGCTCGCAGCTCGCATTGCCGATCCTGCACCGTTGCGCGGACGAAGTGTCCAATGTCCGCAACTTCGTAGCACCAGCTGATGACCCGAAAGAACTCCGCCGGCTCGGCGGTGACTGCGGTGATCGTGTTCACGATGCATCTAGCCCGAGGGGGGGACCAGATTCTTTTACCGACGGTTCTTTTTCCGATCAAGCACTTTTGGGCGATGCGTGCGGACTTTGCTCTCCACCGCGACTCCCCCATCCGCAGGGCCTACGGTGCAGAACCTCGTCGGCGATCCCTGTCGCGACTCTGAGAGTAGCCTAGCGACGGGAGTAAGGTGAGGCGGGCCAGCTCTACACCCTCGCTCGACCGTCGCCGGGATGCGAATGCTTGCAGACCAGTCCCCGCGGTCAATGGCCAATCGTCCACTTAGGGTGATCTCCGGAGTATCAAAGCAGAAAACTCCACCGCTCGGGAACGTGAGAGGTACTTCTCCACGAATCCAAGCGCTGGGGCCACACGAGAACGGCTATGGACCTCCGTGTGTTTTCCCTACTTCGGAGTCGAGCCGTCTTTGTCCGAGCCAAACAACAGGCCCCAGGCGGAAGGTGCGGGCCAACCGCCGGGGCCTGTCTAGCCCACGGTGCAGCCGTGGGGGTTCGCAGGGATGTCGATGAGCAAAATCGCTTAGCACTTCGAGTGCCCGATTTCTGGATTGGCACAGCGGCTGCTTTTCGCCGGTCAGCACTTGGAGAATGACGATGCGCAGAAAGTGGAAGTTTCGATTCTCGAGCCTCATGACCCGGGCGAATCGATTTCGGTTGAACCTTCATCCCTACCAGATGCCTGACGGAAGCACTCGAGTCCGGGTTGTACGCGGCCAGGTCGAGCTCGCAGACCTCGACGAAGAATCGATTGGGCCTTGGCTGTACGACTACCGCGAGCCCGCGGCCGCGACAGCCTCCCGCACGCTCGCACCTCAATTGCTCTGACCTGCGTCCACCCGGTGCGAGATCAACGCCCTTGCTACCGGGACGATATCGCCCCAGATCAGCAGATGACTATTCGTGGGGTTGCAGCGTTGAATCGAGGAATCCTTACCCATTCAGTGATGTGGTGGGCAGGACCCCAGGATTCGCCGCCCGAGTCACCGATGCCGTCCTAAGAACGAAGGGCAACTATGGTGAAATGGGGGTAGCACAATCGCCGCTCGCGAACGATCGGTGAGGTCGAGAAGCCGATGTTCTCGAGACTGGCGCGAACCGATTCGGCGGGAAGCTCATTTCCGATCTCTCGTGACACAATGAAGTCGTGCAGTCGATTGAACTGAACCAGAATGCGGCGAGCAGCGTCGATGTCCTTCACGATAAATCGCGTTCCAGGTCGCATTCGACGCCAGAGCTCTGACAGAAAACTGACTTGATTGGCCGGGGGCACGTGGTGCAGGACGTCGAGCAGCACAACGTGGTCGAAGTCGGCGACCCATTCGGGAATCCGAACTCCGTCATACCGCTCGAAACGGACCGGAACCGCGCACTCCTGCATCAATTTTTGCCCAGTAGCGACCAGGTGATCGGCAATCTCGATCCCGCCGAGCGCTGCGGGAGATCTAAACTTCGCTACCAGACGCAGGAAAGTTCCCGCGCCACAGCCGACATCAAACACCCTCGCTCCGGGGGGGATGAGGCCGAGGATCTTTTCAAATGGGCAGATCAGAGGGCGATAGACAACTTTGGCCCACATGAGCCCTTTCAACTGTTTCGCTTCCGAGTCCTTGAGGAACTGGACGAGATCGGCTGCTGATGGGACGGAGAGCTCATTCATGGTCGCATTCCAGAAAGTCTTCAGTTCAACTATTCGCACCCCGCCCGACAACGGCGACGTCTGTCTAGTCCCCTGGATGGATGTAGGCCCAGCCCATCCGGTAGGAGAGTTTGGGCAGGATCCGCGCAACATCGCGACGTGACCACCCTTGCTCGAGCAACCGCTCTTCGCGGCCCTCCCTGACCGCGGTCTTGAGCGCACCGCCATCGGACGAGCGGTAAATGACGACATGATCCTCTGGCGTCACGTCTCGGCCGAGAGTTCGGGTGGCGAAGATATGCGGATCCGGATTGTACCAACGGGCGAAGTGCTCGATGGCGATTCGCGCCGGCTTCTTGTGGATGAGATAGTCGTTTCGCGGAACCTCGAGTCCGCCGTACTCCTGAATCACTGCGACCTGCGACAGGACCAGGACTTCACCCAGGACTGCACCGTATCGGGGTCTGACGTCGCGCAGGAGATGGATCGTGTATGCCAGGACGATCATCGAACTCCAGACGGCGTATCGGTTGATGCCCGCCTGCCCGTGGTTCCAGTTGGACATCGGCATCAAGAAGAGCGTCATCGCGGCCAGGACCGGCGGAAGCAGATGCTCATAACGCCGAGCCTCCTGACGGACACTCCAGCAGTACAGCACGCAAAACAGGGGTAGGATCAGCGGCAGCGAAAGGATCATCCCCTGGTCCAGATCGAAGAAGAAGCCGGCGAAGCGGACGACGTTGTTTCCCGCGCGGTCGAGATAGCCCTGCTGAACGATCAGGTTGGGAATGCCGAAGTTCGAGTAATAGAACAGCGGAGGGACGACCACCCAAACCGAGCAGAGGCCTGCCGTAACGAGTGACACGGTCCGAGACCTGAGGAGTGCGGCGAGATAGAAGAGTGTAAGCACAAACAAGGGGGGATTGTGCATGGCGGCGAGCGCCGCGAGCAGCGTCGCCCGCCGCAGCCGGCCATGGAAGTAGTCGACAACGGAAACGAAGACGAAGACAGATGCGTAGACTTCCGGATGTGGCCAAATGACGTACCAGAGCGGAGCGGACCATACGAGCAGAAAGGCTCCCGTAACGGCGAGCCAAGGGCGATAGCGGGTACCGAACAGCAGAACGCCAACTCCTCCTAGGAGCAACAGAGCGTTCGTCAAGGAGAACGCCTTGAGAGCATCGAGCCCCAACCAACCCGTCGCGAACCGCGCCGGAACGACGAGGAGCGGATAGAAGAAAAAGTGATAACAGTATCGGCGGCCAGACTGAGTTGAGAAGAAGTTCTGTACGTTCTCCATGGGGGCCGTCGAGGGTTGGGCGATCGCCCGCTCGATTGCCGGATCGGTGGTGTCTCCTGGCCTCAGATCGGGCGTTCCATGCCGGTAGAACGCCTCGACCATGATCACGTACTCGATCGAGTCGCCGATCAACTGCGGCCGTGTGTTGCGAACACCTTGCCAGATTAGAAAGAACCCCAGAAAACAAAACGCCGCCCCGCGCACCGCCATGGAGGGGGTCACAGCGGCCAGTGCGCGGCGGACCGCGAGGCTGCCGCGATCGAGAGGGCTCAGTTCGCCGCGAAGCGGAGAGGGACAGACCGTGGCGGACATAAGGCTTTCAAACCGGTACCAAAGGGCAGAGAGAACTCGCCAACATGCCACACCCGTCACCGCGACGCCGCCCAGAGAACAACGCAGACAGTGAGGCTGAGACAGAGGCTGATCGGATCGGTCACGGCAAATACGACCGGGTCTTCACCCAGCTGCCGCCTCCGCGCCAGCATCCATGCCCGCCCGACCCAGTACATGAGAATTGGACAGAGCGCCCACAGCAGTCTACCTGCCGGATAAAGCGTGTGAACTGCTGGACTCTGAAGGTACAGCGCCAACACGAGGACCGAGAGAAATCCTGAAACCGTACCCATCGATTCAATCATCGCCAGATCGGAGACGGAATACCCGCGGCGGACGGTGTTCGTCTGATTCTCACTGGAGAGTCGAAGCAGCTCTGAGTATCGCTTCAGGAATGCCAGCGAGGCGAAGATGAACAACGAGAACGTCAGCAGCCATTCAGAAATCAGGACGTTCGCCGCGTAGCCGCCTGCCAGGACGCGCGATGCGTAAAGGAGCGCCAGCACGATGATGTCCGCCATCATGATGCGTTTGATCCAAAGCGAATACGCGCAGGTGGCCCCCAAGTATGCGAAAAGCGTGAGCGTGAAAGAGATCGGTAGAAACGATCCCGCGATGCCGAAAGCTGTCGCAAGGGCCGCAGCGAACAAGACTGGCCCGTAGCGAACCGGAAGTTCACCCGAAGCAAAGGGACGCGATTTCTTGCGAGGATGACGGCGATCTGCCCCGATGTCGAACAGATCATTGAGGACGTAGATCGCAGAGCAGCAGGCGCTGAATGCAACAAACGCCAAGACCGCCGACAGCACCCGCGACAGATCCGTAAGGTGATGTCCGACTACCAGCGGTACGAAAATCAGGAGATTCTTTGCCCAGTGATGTGGCCTGAGGGATCGCAAGACCGCCCGCCACAGGGGAGGGCGGGACTTCAGAACCTGGAAGTCCCCTCCCGCGCGGCGGAGACTTCTCAACAACCCTGCCGAAGGTGAGACGACGTGCCGATCCGAAGCGGCGGACCAGATCGGCAGGTCGGCGCGGCAGTCCCCGACGTATCCGAACACGGGGATCTCATTCTGAAGGCAATAGGATTCCATCGCCTTCAGCTTGGCGGTGCCCTTGAGGTTGCGCGTGTCGTCTGTCGCCAAGACAGCGTCGAAATGACCCAAATGGCTCGCGACTTGGTGAGCCCAAGTCTCGTGAGTTGCTGTGGCGAGGACGATCGAGCGCCCAGCGGCTCGCTCGGACTCCAGAAACGTGAGGATCTCCTGCCGATAGGGAAGCGTTGTCGCGTCGAGCGTCGTGCACCGCGAAAGTTCCGACTTGAGCCGTTCTCTCGAGCCCATCAGCCATAGGGGAAGCCGAACCCATGATCCGGGAGAGGAGGCGATGTACTGCCAGATCATCTCGTGCAGAAGATCGGTTGCCACCAGCGTCCCGTCGAGATCGACGAACAGGACTCCTGATTCAGAATGTTCACCGCCTCCCTCGTTGACCGAGGACGGCAGTGTTTCGATGTCCGCGGATGGAGTCGGAGAAACAGCTCCGCTGCACTTGGCGATTACGGGGGGCATTGGAAACGATCTCCTGACCTTCAGACCTGAAAGCGGCTTTGAACTTGCTAGTTGACATCAATCTCGCAAACGGCGGCTTGGCACCGGACCGAGCGGCGACTAAAAACGCTCCCCGCGACGCACGGCACGTCTCTCCTTAAACCGAGTCGAGATCCAGTCAGGACTTCATTCCGATGAGCGAACGGGATCAGACGATCGACTTTGGAAAGGGACTGTGCATCCTGTGGGTCATCAACATCCACACCGTGTTCTGGTCCGGTGAGTCGTACCTGCCGGACAGCCTTCAAAACCTGACGCTGTGGTTTGACGTCCCGTTCTTCTTCTTCACCGGCGGTCTTGTCTTTCGGGATTCCCCACAGGGAAATGGAATCGGTCCCCGGCTGACGAGCGGCCTGCGGTTGTACACGCAATACGTCGCCTTCCGGCTGCTCGTCCTGATCGGTGTCGCAACCACGTTGCGCGGGTCGGTCGTTCCGGAAGTCTGGGACGATGTGTTGCGGGCGCTGGTTGTGGACGCCTCGTCCGGCGGAATCGTGGGCAGCAAGTTCCCTGTCCTGACCGGATCGTTTTGGTTTCTGTACGTCCACTTCGGCCTGTTGCTGCTGGTCGTGCCGCTGCTGGGGCTGCTTCGCTCTCGCGATTCCCGCATGCTGTTCGCGCTCGGTCTGGGGTTGGCGACCTGGCTGTGGCATGCCGATCTTCGGAACTACTCTCCGATCGCCGGAGGTCGTCTGCAGTACACGCTCGACTACGTTCTTCCTTACTCGCTGTTTCTGATGTTCGGCGTCCTGTCGCGAGAGCTCGGCCTTTCGCGCCGCGAGGGAGCGGGACTCCTCATCCTGTTGGGGCTCGCTATCGCAGTTCTCGGACTCCGATTCGGCTGGGCCTTTCCGCTTCAGTCCGGGAAGTTTCCTCCTCAGCCTGCCTACCTGCTCTGCTGTCTGGCGGCCCCTGCGCTGTTCCTTGCCACTCGGCCGGCAATCGCCAGCGGACTGGTCAAGTGGCCAGCCGCCGCGGCTTCGTTTTGCTGGTGCGGTCAGCATTCGTTTGCCATCTTTCTGGCACAGGGGATCGTCTGCACGACGTCGCTCTGGTATGTCGATTCGTTGCTTGCCGCGACCAATCCAGTCGTGACTTATCTCACGGCCCTCGTGGCCAACATCGCAGGGTCGCTCCTCCTTGCGGCCGTCTGGATTTTCCTTCTCAAAACCGTCCTCGCCGATCCCGGCACCGATCTCGCGCCGGTCCGGCTTTCAAGTCGGAGGGGGCATGACCGCCATCTCAAATCGGGCTACGTCCTTGGCGACGATGTAGAAGGTTTTGACCGGAAACAGCATCGCGTACAGGATCGAGATCGATTCGACGAAAGCGGGCCAGAGACACAGACACGCGATGAACGTAAAGACGACATTGAACCACCGCCGGGATAATGGAATTTCGGCGCGGCGCACGTTCCGATAGGCTCCCAGGACGTAGACCGACGAGAAGATCCCGCCACACAGTGCCATGCTCATGGAGAGCCAATAGGGAAGGATCGAACCTCCGGCGACGATGCCTCCCACGAGCAGCAGGACGGCCGTCACGAGGCCCATCGATCCCAGGGCCCAAGCCAACAGCGAGGCTCGAAGAAATAGCGTTGTCCCGAGGCGGAAGCAGGGATCGGTTGCGACGAACCGGAGGCCGCAGAACCATCGTCTCCGTTGTTCCAAGATGTCGCGGATGGTGAACGGAGATTGTTCCCGGATGCATCCCTCGACCCAGTCGAAGTAGATGCCCCTCTCCATGGCCGACAGCGCGAAATGCGCGTCTTCGGTGACTGATCCCCGCCCGCCGACGTCCCAGCTCACTTCCCGTTCTAGCTTCGCAGGGACGAGTACGAAGCTGCCGTGGATTCCGAAGATCGGCCTGTGCAGTCCTGCCATCTGGAATCGGAAACGGCCCAGGTCGTCGCCAGTTCGCATTGCGTCGACGGCTTCGATCCACGCATTGTCGCCGTATCGCCCCGCGTTGTAGAGGATCTCCCCCTGTCCGATTGCCCCGGATGTTGTTCGAGTGTCGTAGCGCGTGACGAATCGCGAGATTCCCAGTAGGCACTCCGGAGTCAGAACGCTCTCCTCGTCGAGGTGAAGAATCCAGATGTTCTCGTTCGACTCGGACTCCCCCAGACGCACTGTGCGGCGCTCGAGCATGTATTGCAGTGCCCGGGCCTTGTACTTGGCACCGTGGATCGTCTGGTAGCTCGGCGGGACGACTTCGTAGACCACCGCCCCCCGCGAGGCGTCGACTCGCTCGGCTGGCTCAATCGCGATGTCAGTCACAAACTCGATCGAGTACTGAATCGGGTAGCGGTCCAAGACCTCCCGCGTCTGGAGGGCGGCACTTCGCATGGCAGCTGGCTGGTTGCCGCGACTCACATAGCAGACGATCAGTGTCGTCATCGCTGGCCAAGGAAGAGACTCGCCCGGAGCTTCATCGCGAGGGGAACCGAAGCGGAACAAGCCGACGATGGTCGCGATCGTCCAGATCATTGAGATTACGACGGTCAGCCCAGCAGCAAACGGTGCCAGTAAGAGTACAGAATTGTTGACTGGAAGTTTGAGCGGCGAATAGCCGACATGGCTGAACAGCAGATAGAGACTCAGCGGCGCCGTCACAGAAAAATAGAAGCAGGCATTCTTGAGAAGTCGTGAGATCCCATGTCTCTCGCGAGCGACTGAAGTTGCGTTCCACTGAACAGCCGAGTCGAGGTTTGCTTCGAACGGCGTGCGGAGATTGTCTAAATCGAGCGATTCAGCCATGGAAACGATTCCGGGCAATAGTTCCAGGGCAATCACCCCGGTTTGGCAGAGTCACGGCCACCGTAACCGTTCCGACGGCGCAGCCCTCTTCAGTATTCTCCGACGATCTCTCGGCCCGCCCGGGAGGCAAGTTGTCCCATCGTCGCGAGATAGACCGAGTCGCTGACGAAGCGGACGCTCGCATCGGCGAGAGCGAGATGGATCCCGCCCGTGTGGAAGCTGTTCGGGCTCCAGGGATTGTCGTGATAGGTGTTGGGGGCGTGGTCGAAATAGGAGACGGCATGGAGATTCATGGCGCGGCCGTCGGGCGGTGAGTGCTGCTCTGTTCGCCCCCAGACTTCGCAGACCATCGCTGTCGAACTCGTTCCGTCTGAGATATCCGCAATCCGAACTCGAGAGTCGTTGTAGAAGATTCCGTTATTCGGTTTGCAGTGCAGGTCGATCGGAGTGGGGAGAGACGAGGGGATGCTCGGATACTCGGTATTCCCCGCGACAGCGTAGTAGTGCATGACGCGAGCGATCTCTTCAGGAACGTAGTTCCAAGGCCCGAGAAGGCCGTCGAAGGGATCGGTCGGGCATTGATAGACCGGAATCTTCGCCTGCATGATCATGCGGTTTGCGATCGATGAGGTCTGCGGCGATGCTTCAAAATCGAGACCCTGTGCGAGCGCGGTCTGGTCAAGATGACCGAGGATCAGGCTGGCCCAAGAGCCAATCGAGCCTGTCCAGTTGCAGTGTGGCCCGGCCGCTCCATGGCCATGCACCTCACCCGGCGGAAAGACGTTGTGCTCGTCGTGGTAGTTGTGAAGGGCGAGAGCAATCTGCTTGAGATGGTTTTTGCACATCGTTTGCCTGGCGGCTTCACGCGCCTGCTGCACTGCAGGCAACATGATCGCCGTCAGGACGGCAATGATCGCAATCGACACCAGCAGTTCGATCAGCGTGAAGCCGCGGACACGGCGCAACGATCTGACCTTCGCATCCTGGCTCATACGAGACGTCCTCGGTTCAGATTTGAAGGGTTTCTCGTCGCTCGGTTAGCGCGCAGAGAGGATTGGCTCGCGGGTACGAAACGCAGATCAGTCGCGAAGAGCCGTTTGTGGACGTCAATGTCACCTGCCCGAGCGCGGCAGGAAGTAACACCGTCTGCCCTGCCGCGACTAACCGTCGTCCCGATTGCCACGACAACTCGGCTGTTCCCGCGACGACGCAAAGCGCACTGAGATCATGCAGTCGAATCTCAATTTCATGGCTGCCGACACGGTATTCGTCGATCTGAAACGGAGCATCCAAAAGACGCAGAGAGCCGAGCGGACGTTTCTGCTCTGCCCGGACGATATCAGTCGAGATTGCATAGCCCTGAAGCGTGCGGTTCTGCACGGCATCGCAGGCGAGTTCGATGTGCAATGGCCGCGGAAGTCCGTCGAGCCCCATCCGCCCCCAGTCGTACATCCGGTAGGTCACATCCGCCGGTGTCTGAACCTCGAGTGCTACGATGCCCCTGGCGGAATGAATCGTCCCAGGCGGAACAACGACAAAGTCGCCGGACGTCAAAGGGACGCTATCAACGAGATCTCGCCACTCGTCGACGTCAGTATGTGCCCTTTCAAAGGCCTTCCGCAGTTGTCCCAAAGTCGTCCCGTGCTTCGGCCCGACAAGCAGTTCCGCATCGGGGACAGACTCAACGATGTACCAGACTTCAAACTTGCCTCGGGGTGACATTCCGTGCTGAACTGCGGTTCTGTCGTCAGGGTGAACCTGGACGGATACCCAGTCGCGACACTCCAGAAACTTGATCAGCCACGGAAAGGTCTCCTGTCCTTCGACATTACCCTCGCTTCTCAAATGATGTCGGAACTCGTCCCACAAGGCGTCCAGGGATAGGAGATTCCCAGGTCCTTCCCATGCCACTTGGCTGGGGCTTGCGGGAAGGCCGCTGAGTTCCCACGACTCTCCGATCGTCCATGACTCGGGAAATGACTTTCCGAATTGTCGCAGCGCATGCCCCCCCCATGGGCGAGCATAGAGCTTCGGAACACATTCCAGCGGAGCAGTGTTAAAACATGCGAGGCCGGGCAAGGGGTTCTCCGTATTCAAGATGCGTCGAAAAGCCGTCCATTGCGAGTGGGCCTATCTCAAGCCCAAAGTCATCGCGTGGATTGGTCGATTCCGACGTTCTGACTCTCGCCCCGGCTTGGCTGCGAGTTTTGCTCAGCGGGCCCTAATGCGAATTGGACCCAGCAGGAACGAACCCCGGACGCACTCCATCCGCAGAAACCAAACGTGGACCGCAAACGTTGTTCCCTCGGTCTAAACGAACTTTCCCAGCAAAGAATGAAGGAGTCAGCGAGTTGAGGCGTCCCGTTATGGTCTCCTGGTGAACAGGCTGAATGGTCGGGAACCATGAACGCGCCGGTATGGCTCCTTGTGGTCAGAGAATCTTCTTCAATCGATGCCGACAGATCGTCGCCATCCGGAGGACGCCAGCCCGGAACCATCCAGCACCTCGCTAACGGCGCCCGTTCTCGGCGAGGCAACAAGCATTCGAAAACTGAAGCGAAGTTGACAGAAACGCACATGTCGCCGCACGCAGCAGGGGACATCGCGTCAACTCGATCTGTCCGAACGTGTATCAGTCGGGCGTCAGCACGCGGCCGGCTACGTCGGACGGCCGATGACTCTTCAGGCGTAAAACCCAGGTTCCCTTTCGACGGGGGAGGAGCTGAGCCGCAATGGCTCTCCTCGGAAGCAGGCTCGCACTCGTCCGATCTCGCACGTATCGACCGGACGATGGACGTTGGGCGCTCCTACGCTCCCCTCGAACGTCCAAGAACGGTACCTCCTTCGCTAGACCGACCCTTTCTGACCAGGACAGTCTTAGCAATCTGTTGCCGGGCGACGAAGCGGGAGCGACTCACGGCAGCATGGCGGCACCCGGATTGCGGTCGGCTGCAATGAGCAAACGAGTCGTATGCATTAGTGGTGCCCATCGGATTGCTTTGAGGAACTGGCGTGAGCGGCCATCGTTTTGACATCGTTGTCATCGGAACCGGACCCGCGGCAGGTCGAGTCGCGGTTCGTTGCGCAGAAGGCGGGATGTCGGTGGCGATCATGGAGGCCGACGAAGTCGGCGGGACCTGCGCGCTTCGAGGTTGCAACCCGAAGAAGGTCCTCGTCCATGCCGCCGAGCTCATCGATTCAGTCCAGAGGTCTCAGGGCCATCTCATTGCTGCGGATTCAGTGCGAGTTCCATGGCGAGAGCTCGTCTCATTCGAACAGCAGTTCGTGGAGCCGATCTCCAAAAGTGCGACGGCCAAGTTCACCTCCAAGGGCATTTGCATCGTGCGAGGCAAGGCGCGGTTCACCGGCCCGACGACAGTGGAGTGCGGCGAAGATTCGATTGAAGCGAAGTATGTCGTCGTCGCAACAGGAGCGGTCCCAGCGCCCCTCGACTTCCCTGGAGCAGAGCACGTCGCGACCAGTGACGACTTCCTAACGATGAGCGAACTCCCATCGCGTGTGGTCTTCCTGGGAGGGGGATACATCTCATTCAAGTTCGCACACATCGCTGTACGAGCAGGAGCCCAGGTGACCATTCTGCATCGTGGAGCGCGTCCGCTGAAGGAGTTTGAATCTTCGCTGGTCGATCGACTTGTCGAAGCGAGTCGCTCCGCTGGAATTGAAGTGAAGCTCGATACCGAGGTGACCGAAGTTCGTCGCGAGACAGACGGAGGTTTGTGCGTCACCGCACGTCGTGGCGGACAAGAGTGTTCAACCGGGGCGGACCTCGTCGTACATGGGGGAGGGCGCGTCCCAGATCTAGATCAGCTGAATCTGGAGGCGGGTGGGATAGAACGTGAGAAGGAGGGAATCTCGGTCACGGATTCACTGCGGAGCGTGTCGAATCGTCACGTCCTTGCCGCTGGTGACTGCGCCGCGTCAGGGCAACCCAAGTTGACTCCCGTCGCGGACGTGCAGGGGCATGCCATTGCACAAGCGCTCTTGGAAGATCGGGACGTTCGTCCTGTCTACGGCCCAGTCCCCCGCGTCGTGTTCACAGTGCCCCCGTTGGCGTCGATTGGGTTGACCGAATCTCAAGCGACCTCGAAAGGGGTCGAGTTCGAAGTGCACGAAGCCGACACGACGGGGTGGTCAACAAACCGAAAGGTGAATGCTGCGGTAGCGGGGTACAAGGTTCTCACCGAGAAGCGATCCGATCGGATTCTCGGGGCCCACTTGCTGGGGCCGTCGGCGGACGAAACTGTCAACCTCTTCGCCCTCGCCATGCGATTCGGCATCAAAGCGGACGAACTCAAATCCGTCCTCTTCGCGTATCCGACGTTTTCAGCCGAGATCCGTCGGATGGTTTGACCTTAAGAGGCCGAGCGTCGCGGTACGAATCAGCCGGTCGTCGGATGCAAGAGAATCCCGCAACGGGAGACGGCCTGAGAAGCTTTTGACGCATCACAGATGCTTGTACCGGGCCCCGCTGCTAACTCAGGTTTTCCCGGACCTGATTCGAGACGACGTTCTTCAGAATCTTCCACCAATCCCTCTCACCTCGCAGGAGAGCTTTGGCGATGATCTCTCCTTGGTACGGGACACACAGGTTGCGAGGTGCAACACCCGTGCCGTCGCCTTTGCCGAGGAGTCCGCCTCCGACGCGGCTTCGCGCCAGTTCACTTGCCACCTTGAGTAGGTATGTCGGCGTCACAGTTGCCGAACGCGTTCGATTTCGTGGGCAGTCGGCGACGGCCTCGCGTCTCCATTATCCGGCGTGAGCAAGGAAGGCTTTGATTCTCGACCAGTACTGTTCGCACCAAGCGAGTTCGGTCTTAGGGATCAGTTCTTTCGGCACACCGCGATGCGTCAGCACGAGTTCCGTGCCGCCATCAGTCGTCGGGGGGCAGGGTTACAGCCGCCCTGACCACTCACTTCAGCAACGACCGAGCTCACCAGACCTCGGCAGCCTCACTGTGAACTCTGCGCCGAGCCCGACTCCATCGCTCCGCACCTGCACTGTTCCGCTGTGCAAGGAGACGATCTCTTTCACGATGGCCAAACCGAGTCCAAGTCCACTCTGTCTTTTGCTGGATGCTTCATCGGCTTGAGTAAACACGTCAAAAATCCGCGGAAGTAGCTCAGGAGCAATTCCGCAGCCGTTGTCTTCTACGTGGCCTACCGCTTCGGGCCCCTCATTTGAAACCTTGACCCAAATCCGTCCTTCCTCAGGCGTGAACTTGGCGGCGTTCTGGATCAGGTTGATGAAGACCTGTTGCAGGCGATCGAAGTCGCCATCGACCCAGATCGGACCAGCGGGCAGGATAACTTCGAGGAGTTGTCTCCGATGAGCCAATAGAGCCTGGCAAGTCTCGACTGCAGCGGTGGCAACTCGGGCCAAGTCTATGCGCTCCCTGCGAATCTGGAGCTTGCCAACTTGGAGTCGGCTGTTGTCGAGGAGATCTTCGATCAACCGAGTCATGGATTGACACTGGCGAGCGATGATCTCCAGTGCAGTCGTTCCGAACTCTGACTGGACGACGGATGTCTGGAGCACGCCCACCGCGTTGGTAATTGCCGACAGAGGCCCTCGCAGCTCGTGAGCAACCGTACTCACTGCCAACGCCTTCGTTGCGCCCCCCTGCCGCAGACTCTCGACGAGTCGTTCCAGCGTATCGACTTGAATTCGCCCGTCCGTTCTATCCCTGAGAATCTTTCCGAAGCCTAGAAGCTGTCCCTCCGGCGAATGAATTGGAGACAGAACTCCGTTAGCCCAGAATTCCCCTCCGCCCTTCTTGAGCATCCACCGGTCGTTCTCTGAGTACCCCCTCTTCAACGCTCCTTCGACTTCGTACTGGGGAATCCCGAGGGCTACATCTTCAGGCGTGTAGAGTAGTGACGACGGTTGTCCGGTGGCCTCAATAGAGGACCATCCGAACGTCTTCTCCGCCCCCATGTACCACCCAGTAATCTTGAATTCTGGCCCCCAAGTAACCAGCGCAGGCTCTTGAGCAGTTTGCAGCAGGCGCTCGATCATGGCCGCCTCATGGCCTGGATGAGAGGATTCGGCTATTGGATTGCCTCAGGTGAACGCCTCGGTCGCGAATCATTCCATCCGTACGCAGGTCTCGTGCCAAAACGTCGGCGCCAAGAGCGAGGGCTCGAAGAGGTTCTCGCAACGCAGAGTCTCAAATGCGGTGATTCTTGAGCTCCGCCAATTATCCCCACAGGCTGGGGTTCCAGTTTGGGGACGAGCAGTATCGCCTTGAACAGGTCAGGCAACCTCGTCTTCGGGCGGCCTCCTCCGAATACATTAAGGTGTAGCTGCGCACACTGGGCTTTGCCCTGTCGTGCCCTGGGAGATTCCCTAGGGTAGGCATGCCATCGCGAAGTCCGCGCTTCTCGCAGCACGGAGCTTGTTACGACAGTCTCTTCAGGACCGATCAGATTCTCCATTCTCGAATTTCCACCCAGCAGTTTGGGGTCGCCATGCACCAACTGGCTGTTGAGCAGTCACCTTTCGACGTGCGAGTGAAAGCTGAGCCCCCTTGAACTTGGGAAGTAAATGCTGGCGGTCTCAGATTCGCAAATTTCCAGCGTGTAACTGCAGTTCGACCAGTTCGATTTCTGCTGGGTACGGCGATCTACCGGGCGACAATTCTTACGATCCGGTAAGCGGGTTTCGGAGTTGCAGGGGCCACAATGAACGGAGGTTCCACATGTCGAAATGTGCACCCGACTCAGCAGCCCACAAGTCTTGGTTCAGCCGGATCGCTCATGCGACCGCCTGCTGGACTGGAAGACCGATTGCTTTCGGAATCGCTCTCGCGATTGTCGTCATCTGGGGGGTAACCGGCCCAGTCTTCGGCTACAGCGACACGTGGCAGCTGGTCATCAACACAGGCACCACCATCATCACATTCCTGATGGTGTTCCTGATTCAGAACAGCCAGAACCGCGATACGGTCGCCATTCATCTGAAGCTCGACGAGATCTTGCGGTCCATCGCCGAGGCTCGCAACAACGTCATGGATCTGGAGGATCTCGAGGACTCAGAACTCGAGGAGATTCGAGAGGAGTATCGCCAACTCGCGGCGAAAGCCAGGAGTCTTCGGGAAGAGACGTCTTCCGAGAAGAGGGGTGAACGTCCGGCGATGGAGAAGCGATGATGATCACCGCTCCTCGAGCAGGTCTCCGCAGCACCGTTGCTCTAGGCTTGTTACTTCTCGCAGTTTCGTGGCTCGCCGTCGTCACTATGCCGAATGGAGCAGAAGCCAAGCCCGATGCGGATGAGGCTGACTGCTCTGCCATCGCCGTCAGCGCGCTTGAGGAGGGGGTGATAAAGCTCCTCTGTGTTGCGACGGATGACGAAGTGGCCCCGGGCCAGGTGATTGCGGAGCTTGTCCCTGACGACGCGGTCTTGCAGCTCCGGCGTTGCCGCGGGCAAGTCGCAACTCGAGAAGCGGAATTGAAACACGCGATTGCGCGGCGTGAAGCAGCGAAGTCTGACTACGAGAATCTCACCGAACGACATCTGGAAGTCGCCGCGATCGCGAGCGAACTTGCCGAAGCCCAGGTTGCGCTCAGCCAGCTTCCGGCGCTGATCGATGTTGCAAAGGCCGACGCAAAGCTCGCCTCAAAGGATGCGGAGAAGAAATCGGAGAATGCCGAGGCTCTTGCTCCCATTGTCGTTCTGAAGGCGGAGACATCCGCCAAGCAATCCGAAAGCAAACTTGGTGAACTTCAGGAACGGCGGAGACGTCTCCAGGAGCAGATCGATGCGCTCAAGGTGAAGCAGGAAGTCATCGTCCGACGTCGCGATCTGAAAACTGATGAAACGCTGGCTCTGGCATCGGCGGAGGCGGGGGTTGAGACAGCGGAGGCCCAGTTAGAGATTGCGAAAGCCGATCTGGCAGACGCGCAACTGAGTATGGAGCGTCTAACGATTCGGGCTCCCGCGGCGGGACGGGTGGCCAAGATCTGTGCGCTCCCAGGCCAGCATCTGCTGAAGTCAGTCGACACGATGCAGATCATTCGACTCGAGACGAAAAGCCGCAAAACGAAATCAGGGCTTGCGGAACCGACGATGTGACTCAAAGGTCCGGAACGAGCTCTATAGAGCGGGCTCAATTCCGGGACCGCATGCTTTTCGACCCGAATGCAGGCAGATGAGATGCCATCCAGGTGTCTGCTGACCGATCACAGCCAGCCGCGTACTGAAGTCACGGTGGCCAGTAGACGGTTACCAACGGGCGTGTTGGGGCGTTTCGCGGCTGAAAACGCAGTCGGCTCGGTCGCGAAGAATTCGCACAGCGTCATGAGGGTCAACGTAAGCTGGCGGCATGTCCATTGCGAGCGGACCTTCAAATCTGATTGCCCTACGTGTTCCTTCCCAATGAGGTCCTTCAATGGCCCTGACAACGCTGGCCGACGCATTTCATGATGAGCTCCGAGACATGCTCAGCGCCGAGAAGCAACTGGTGAAAGCTCTCCCGAAGATGGCGAAACAGGCGAGCTCGGAGGAACTCCAAGCTGCCTTCGAGAAGCACCTCGCAGAGACGACGAAGCAGGTGGAGCGCGTCGAACAAGCCTTCGAGGATACGGGGAAGGCGGCTCGCGCCAAGACCTGCGAGGCAATGAAAGGACTCATCGAGGAGGCCTCGAGCATGATGGAAGAAGAGGCCGACCCTCAGGTGATGGATGCCATTCTGATTGGGTGTGCGCAGAAGGTCGAACACTATGAGATCGCGACCTACGGCACCCTTTGCACTTGGGCAGAACAGCTCGGGTACAAGAAGGCTCTCAAGCTGCTGAAGCAGAATATGAGCGAGGAAGTGGCGACGGATGAGGCGTTGACTGACCTGAGTCAGACAGTAAACGCCGAAGCTGAATGACGGCGTGGCCGTAACCCATTCAACGGACGCTTCGAGTCGCCTCGAACGGGGGCGGCTGGAAGCGTCCGCTCTTCCGTCTTCATTCAGGAACGTTCGCCCCGAGCTTTAGTCCCACAACGTAACTCATTCGCCTGAGCCAATCATGAAGCATGATCCTGTGTGGGCTGACTCACCTTCTGAACGATTCCCTGCCATCCGGAACTCGCAGAAGTTTGATGTAGTCGTCATCGGCGGCGGGATTACGGGGCTCACTGCGGCGTATCTATTGAAGTTGGGAGGCAGACGAGTCTGTGTGTTGGAGAAGTCCCGAATTGGCGGCGGCGAAACCGAGCGCACTTCCGCTCACCTCACCTACGTGACCGATCAACGACTCAGCGATCTGATCTCCAACTTCGGGGAAGATGCCGCGCGACTCGTCTGGCAAGCGGGCGCGGCAGCTCTCGATTTCATTGAGCAGACGGTGGAGACGGTCGGCATCGAATGCGACTTCCAGCGTGTTCCGGGTCTTCTCTCCAGCTCGTTCCTCGGAGAAGGGGATGAGTCGAAGTCGCTCCAGGAAGAAGCGGATCTAGCAGTCAAGCTGGGTTTCGAAGCGACATACCTTTCCCATGGGCCGATTCGTGGGAAACCTGCAGTCTCGTTTGCGGACCAGGGTCTCTTCCATCCAACGAAGTACCTGCAAGGCCTCGCAGCGGCGATTCACTCTGATGGTTCACTCGTCTGTGAGAACTCGGAGGTCACGCAGGTGGGATCCTCTCCCACCGTTGTGACGGTCGGCCAACATCGGATCGAGTGCGACTACCTGGTCGTCGCTACCCATGTTCCACTCGCCGCCAAAGTCGGGCTGATCAGTGCCACGCTTTTCCAGTCGAAGCTGTACCCGTACTCCAGCTACGTCGTCGGAGCGAAGGTTCCGAAAGGGACTCTTCAACCGGGGCTGTATTCCGACACCTCAGACCCGTACTACTACCTCCGCGTCCACTCCGGAGATGGCCACGATTACGCGGTCTTCGGAGGAGAGGATCATAAAACTGGACAACATGACGACGCCGAGGCTTGCTATGACCACTTGATCAAGACGTTGCACACGATCCTGCCCGACGCCGCGGTCGATCACAGATGGTCAGGACAGGTCGTGGAGACAAACGATGGTCTCCCTTTCATCGGCGAGGTGGCTCCGCAGCAGTTCGACGCGACCGGGTACTCCGGAAATGGCCTTACGTTCGGAACGATGGCCGGTTTGATGGCCAGTGATGCGGCACTAGGGCGGGAGAACCCATGGAAGAAGCTGTTTTCTCCTTCCCGGAAGTCGGTCAAAGGGGGACTTTGGGACTACGTCGTGGAAAACATGGACTTTCCCCGATATCTCCTGAGCGGCTGGTTGAAACGCGGTCCGGTGAAATCGGTGAGAGGCATCAAGAACGGCGAGGGAGCTGTGATCACACAACGGGGACGGCAGTTGGCCTGTTCCCGGAGCGACCGCGGCAAGTTGACGAAGGTCTCCGCGGTATGCACCCATATGGGATGCATCGTCCGATGGAATGGTGCCGAACAGACTTGGGATTGCCCATGTCACGGTTCTCGGTTCGCAACCGACGGCGAAGTGATCGGTGGCCCCGCTGAGTCGCCTCTCGCGAGACCGTGAGCAATCAACGTTCGATGAAGCGGGCGCTGGACTGGCGGATCACGAACACATGAGAATCGCGACGTACAACGTCAATGGTCTAAACGGAAGACTTCCGGTCCTGCTTCGGTGGCCGGAGTCCACGCAGCCAGATCTGGTCTGCCTCCAGGAGCTGAAGGCGCCCGATGAGAGGTTTCCGATCACGGCAATCGAGGGAGCAGGCTACGGAGCCATCTGGCATGGCCAGAAGAGTTGGAATGGAGTCGCGGTCCTGGCGCATGGCCAGCAACCGGTGGAACGGCGTCGAGGCCTACCCGGGGATCCGGATGATCTGCACAGTCGCTACCTGGAGGCGGAGATCAGCGGATTGATCCTGGGATGCCTATATCTCCCCAATGGAAACCCAGCCCCGGGACCAAAGTTCGACTACAAGCTCAGATGGTTCGACCGCTTTCGAAAGCATGCAAAAAGCCTGTTCCCCTTACAGCAGCCTGTCTTGCTCGCCGGCGACTACAACGTGATTCCTGAGGAGATCGATGCGTACAAACCCGAACGATGGGTCGGTGACGCGCTCTTCTTCCCTGAGTAGCGGGAGGCCTACCGACAGCTCCTCTCACAAGGCTGGACCGACGCGTTGAGGTCGCTCTACCCTAATGAGGCGATCTACACCTTCTGGGACTATTTCCGAAACTCGTTCGTCCGTAATGCCGGAATTCGAATCGACCACGTTCTTCTCAACCGCACCGCGGCAGCTGAGCTGACATCAGGCGGGGTCGATCGAGACGTTCGAGGCTGGGAAAAGTCCAGCGACCACACACCGACGTGGATTCAACTCGATTCGAAGCCAATTAAGAAGCCACGTTCTCCCCGAAAGGCTTTGTGACTGGCCATCGCCTCGATCGCTTGAGACTCACGATCTCTCGAAGATCTGAGACCAGGGTATTACCCAGGGATAAGTCCCAACGTAGGCCGCAAACAGGGCCGCGACTCTCCAAGGCACCTCTGCTGATCTTCCTCCCAGCCATCGAGGCAGAGCGAACAGCAGCAGCCAAAGACATTTGTAGATGAGCTGCACAATCAGTACGGGAGCCATGGCGACCGGGTACACCAGCCCAGTCGTCGCCGTCGTCATGAGAGCGGCCCACATCACGCCTATGAGTATCTGTGAGCTGGGATCACCAGGAACCACTGGTCCCAGAAGATTCGCAATCCAGCCCTTGTTCTGGGTCAAAACGGCCACGACGAGAGGGGCCGTCACAATCGCATCAATGAGATAGGCAACTTGAAGTAAGGTCATTTCATCGCGGCTCCGAGGGGCCACTCTCATCCATGGGACAAGCGCCGCCAGAGGACAACCACAAAAAATCCGACGAGGAATGCCCCGACGACCCCTTCGCTCATGGCGAGGAACCGTGCATGGGAAGCGGGCAGGAAATCTCCGAAGCCGACAGTTGTGAACGTGGTGCCGCTGAAGTAGACGCAGTCGAGGAAGCCGGCGGTAGCGTGTGTCTCGGAGTCGACGACTCCACCAAGCCCCCAGAAGGTGAGGGCATATGCGGCCATGATCAAAAGCGCGGTGCGGATGACCCGCAGTGGGCGGTGGCCGAACCCAGACGTCGTATCGTAAAGCCAAAGAGCGAATTGGTGCATTCGACTTAGCTCGAGTTCGCCAGCGTGGTGGCGACGCAGTCGGAGTGAGCGATAGGACGCCTCTCTCGCCTCATTGAAAAGGCCGCAGCGTTCATAGGAGAGGGCGGCCCGGCGGAACAGTCGCATCGCCTTGTCCAGGTCCTGCGGAGGCTGAGGGCTTACAAGGAACTCAGCAACTCGTTCACAGCTGAGTGCCTCGATGAACCATTCGTGAGCCCTCTCGGCGGTGGCTGCGGCAACGAGATAGAGCTCCACTGCCTGCTCTTCGTCCTGATTCGCAGCCTGCTCGGCCCGTTCGAACGCGTGTTCACATTCCACCGCGTCTCGCAGGTGCTGGGATTCTTGCCTCGCGTCGTCTCTGCCATCATGAAGCGGAGCGAAATCGGCGGCTGCGGATTCCGGTTCGACGTCGACACGGCCGGCCGCAGTTTGGCTATTGCCCACCGGATCATCTGGTTCAATCGGTGACGATCGACTGTTCATGTCAGACGCCCTGGATCAGTCGCGCTTCCGTTGAACGCGACTGCGAGAATCTCTTTGCCCTGTGAAACGGTCCGGTCAGGAATTTGCAGGACGATGAATGTCTCTCCCCTTCAATCGAGCCATCGGTCGTAAGGAACCGGTGCTCGCCACTATGAAAGGACAGTATTGAGGAGCCTTGGCGAGATGGAAGAGCTTTGCCTAACGACTCACAGTGTGAATGAGCGAGATTTCCTGGAGAAGTGGCTTTGGCAGCGGTCTCTGAGCTTTACGGTGCTCACTCCGGCACCGGGTCTCTGGAAGTTGAGAGTTCCCGGGATCGGGCAAACTGATCCAATGTACGTGCAACTGCTTTACCGGGTGGCCGCGGTGCCGACCGCCTGGACACTGAGCTGGGAGAAGGCCGATGGGCCTCAATGCAGCTGAGTGGTGGCAGTGTGCTCTTGGCAATCGAAAAGCCAGGACCAAATCGACGATTCATCGAGATCTGCAAGTTCGTCCTGGCTGCCCAATACTCGGCCCCCCGCATTCCCATCACTCGTTTGATACGGGTACGGCTGTCGGTGCAGTGGGCTTGCTCGAGTGACGAGACTTACACTTTCTTCGCATCGCTCTTCCTCCTCCCTGGAAATTCGGAAAGCAGTTTGTGTGCCAAGCTCGCAGTTTAGGCATTGCAAGTGAGCGACGTCCGCATTCCGCACCGCCCCGCCCAGACTGAGATAGGCCTTTTGACCGAGTCCCTCTTGGCGGGGTGTTTTACTCTGCGGACGCGATCTGATCGTCAGAGTCTTTCGGGGGCCACCGTCTGCTCGGCTGTGGAGCAAACCGGACCTTCGGAGTTTCTCCCGGAACGAAGGTCCAGACGGCGTCTAAGTCGCCGTTGCGACGGAAGACGGTAAGCACGAACTGCTCCGCTGCGAACTTGGTCGTCGCGATGTCGAAGACTCGATCTTTTGCGAACGCGCGACCGATCCGAGTCGGATCGCCCTCTCGCAACAGTGACCACTGGCCCGATTGGTAACGGATTTCGTAACGCCGCATTCTCACTGCCTGAACCGCTCTGAATCCGTTCGACTTACTTCTACCCTGGCAGATCCCACCCGCCGAGCGCCACCAGTAAAAGCAGACCGCGGTCCTTGCGCCAACCGTTTGGCGATCTGACGCCCCTGAGTTGATAGCTCTACGGCAGAGACCGCAGTTCGCCTCCTGAAGTCCGGCAACAGTACGGCGGGAGCGTCGGGTCGAGCAGAATGAGGCCGCTTGGCGGTTTGGTTCCGCGATCGGGCGCAACCGCGAACTGCGAGCCGATAGGAAGCGAGACCCTTCCCTGTTCTCGCCGCGGGGTAATACTTGAGACTGCTCGCCGGCTGACTCCGAATTTTCCTGGCGGAGTCGGTGTCAGCCGGGTGGGCGTATGCGAACTCTCGGCGACGGGTCGAGCAGGGAAAACTGCCCCAGCACTCCCCTGTTCCCTGTCGCCGGGTCTTACTTCAATTGCTCCGAGGTCAAATACGCTGGCTGGCCATCAGGAATCAACGCCGTCAGCGTGAGGAATCGATGTCCGCGTTCTGACATCGTGCATCCGAGTTCTGTCAGATCGACAAGGTGGTAGCGGGACAGGGCCGAGACCGGGGCCGAATCTTCTGTCAGCACATCGTTTGAAAACGAAACGCTGTCGCTCGCGATGGCGCGAAGCGTGCGCAGCTCCTCTGCCAGTAAAGCCACATTCCCCACTTTTGCCCCACAGTCTTCGCCAGCCCGGCAGCTGTGTACTGCGATCCTACCAGTCATCTATGGCTTCCGCGAGAGACTGCTCTCGGTACACCGCCCCTACGTCGGGCTTTCCCTGACAAATTTCGTCAAAGCCCTGTCAGCGCGGCAGTTTACGCTGCCAGTTCCGATTCGTTCAGACGACGATCAGAACGACTCTTTGAACGCCCAGCCTTGCCGGTGTGGGGCCATCGACGCTTCTGAACGTCGAGAGGCGAATCATGGATCCTGCCAATGGCAGCGGCGCACTCTTCTTTTCAGAGTCACACCGTCTCGAATCGATCACCGCCACAACCCATGACGACCGCGAGTTTCGCCGGCTTGTCGATTGGTGCTTCGACGTCGCAAACCTATCCGACGCGATGGCGGCATGCAGCGAAAACGGCCAGCACATCGTCCGGATCACCCTTCCAGCCTTCGACGCACGGCTGGGTGAGTTTGCCCGGAGGATCGAGGCGAATCGGGCCTGGACGGTTGAACGCTGGACTTGATGAGGATTTCAGGAGGTTTCATAGTGCTGGCCCGCTGCCGCAAAACCCGATAAAGAGAGAGGATGGGTCTCAAGGTCCTTGTGAGTCCGGCAGACCGCACCGGACCTGCGGATCTCCAACGTGCAGAGTGCGCCCACTCTGCTTTGCCCGCCGCATGTTCATGCGAGCGGGCTTTTTCTTTTCGAACCTCCCCTCTTGTACGTGGTCTGCGAGATCCGAGAGAATTGCACCGCTTTGAATCGCGGGCACACTCGGCCGGGGCAGTCCTCCGCACCGGGCGATTCCTGGATTCCGCACCGCCCCTCTAAGACTGAGACAGGCCACTTGACCTCGTCCCTCTTGGCGGGGCGTTTTCATTCTGCAGAAGCTCCGTCCGTCCGGATCTTTGCGGGGCCACCGTCTCGTGGATTGTGGAGCGAGCTGCACTTTCGGTGTTTCGCCCGGAACGAAGGTCCACACCGCATCTACCTCGCCTTTGCGTCGGAAGCCGTTGAGCACGAACGGCTCCGCTGCGAATTTGCTCGCCGCGATATCGAAAATCCGATTCTTGGCAAGTGCCCGATAAATCCGTGACGGGTCACCCTCCGCTCGGAGTGACCATTTGCCCTCTTCGTACCAGATTTCGTAGCGCCGCATCTCTGCCTGATCCGCTCTGAATCCGTTCGACCTACTTTCACCCTGGCGGATCCCACCCACCGAGTGCCAACAACCAAGAATGTCCGCCCGCTGAGCTCCGACTGCATCCTGCCGGGACGCGTCCCTCGCCCGGGGGCAGAACGTCCGAAAAGTTAACGGGGGCAGCGAGACCATGCTACGGTTCTGCAGTCAGGTGGCCTAGCGCCTCCTGTCGTCATCGGTTGGATAGACCCATAGACCGATGACAACCCCGACCACGGCCCAAACTGCAGGCAACGCGATGAAGAAGAATCGCTCCCAGTCTGGCCTCACGCTCATGAGCCGCAGACTGGCGTACCCGTACGCCGAAGCCAGTCCCACAGCTGCAAACAAGGTTCCTCCAAGAAGCACGCTCAGGGGTCGATTCATCGACACTCTCCGGGGTCATTCTCCGCGAAGCACTTTCCACTTGGTTTCGTCGGCGACTTGCTCGGCGAAGCGCTCTAAGCGGGGGTCGGTCTTGCCCAGGGTTAGCCGTAGCGTGAGACGTCCCGGGTTGAAGTAGGCGCGTACGAGATGTCCCATTCCCGCCGAGTCGTAACACCAGTTGACGACTCGAAAGAACTCAGGTTCCGCGGGGGTCGACGCCGTGATGGTTTGCAGAGATCGCCTGTAAGTGACTGCGTCGAATCGTCTCAGGTCAACCAGTGAAAAGACAGGCCGTGCCGTTCTACGGCCTTCGCTCGTTCCAATTCTCTATCGCTACGCCCAGAACAGTCGTCGCCAACAGGATCGCCCCACCGGCCCTGCTCCAGAAGATCACCTTCGGGTCGTCAGTGATCCACGGTGTCACGATCGCGGCACTGATGACCATTACGCCGACGAACGCTAAACGACCGAGCATCTGGTCAGATCGATTCTCTCTCATCTCCTCCGACGTCCTCACGGATCGATTTGACTGCCGCTTCTGAAAGTTTACTGAGCGCCCACAAGACCCGACGCTGGCTGTATGGTGACGCCGCCGCTCGCCTCCGGTCGTTCTCCAAGTCCGCCCCCCAGGGATTTTCTAGCACCTTCCATTCAAAGGCGAAGGATCGAGCGTGACCTTCCAAATCTTACGTTCGCTCACTTGGGCTAGGAGTCGCACAATCCGCGGGTCATCTTTGGGCAACCTGACGCGGATCGTGTGCTGTTCTCCCATCACGGTTGTGTGAATGCTGTTCCCACATTCGCCGACGTCGCAGCACCAGTTGACGACGCGGAGAAACTCCAAGCCCGCAGGCGTTGACGCGGTGATCGATTGCATGCGAATTGCCTCGCTGTCGGAACGATGCTTCAGGAGGCAATTCGAAGCAAATCACGGGCCGAGCGTGACCGTCGACGTCTCAAAGTCTTGACCCCAGCGCGTCACGATCACGACGCCGCTCTCAACGTCCACGAGGCGCGCAACCAAAAGTTCAACCACATGGGCACCGTTCAGCCCCAACGACTCCAGGCGGCCGCCCGAGGACTTCACCTTGGCTAACAATTCGAGCGACCCGAGCGAGAGACGCGGAACATGAAACCAAGCCTGTCGCATCATTCATACCCGCCCAAGTGGAGATGACGTGCGACCTCAGTGATACCGAATTTGCCATTCGTGGAAAAGTGGAATTGTCGACAATCGAACGATCGTCAAAGTGACCCGTTTCGGCACTCGATACAGTTCGCGTTGATGCCTCAACTCACGTCTGACGGTCTCGGATACCTCGCCCGCGGAGCGCGTCGCTGGCTGTACGGCGCCGGACTGATCGTCGAGTTGGCCGCCCAAGGCCTCGAGGTGTCGTTCACGCCCTACGAGGACGCCCCGACGCTGTTGGTCTGAGTCGAGGAGCGATCCCCGTCCGGGCGGTTCGCGGAGTGATTCGTCGACCTCCTCGGGCTCTGAGAGATGGGCGACATCGTGTTGTCCGGGGCACTCCTGGAACTGCAGAGACAGATCAAGGCGACCTGATTCGCGGCCGAGGAAGGGCGACGGTCCTGCCTCCCCCTGCTCCCGTCGCCGGGTGTGGGACCGCATTCAGAAAAGACTCAGCGGGATCCGCTCAACGATTGGCTGGAAATGCCGCTGTTCAGCTAGAGTGGTGTGCGTGGCTGCTCGCAAGAACCTTTCTATGGCCGAACGCACACTGATGAGCGGTTCATCCTCCAATACACCTTCCAATGATGAACTGATCCTTCTGGCTGTCGCGGAATGGGGCTACCCGATCGAAGAAGCGTTGAACCAGCATTTCACGGTCAACGGCCGTGATGTAATGCGACAGGCCTTTCAGTGGGCTGGGCTTTGGACTCCGGAGAATCATCGCTCGCTATATCAGGACGACTACAACGAAACTGTTGACTCCTGGTACGAAACCCTCATTGCGATGTGTCGGAGAGAAGGAGCGCTGGTCCGCTGTCCCAGCCTTCCAGATTTCTATTCCTACGCGACCTACTCCGCATTCGGTCTGACCGAGTCTGGGTGGTCACTGGTCGAGTCGGTACGGAAAGATTTCCCTGACCTGCAGAAGACGTTCGCCAAGTGACACAATCCGTTCGCAATGGTCCGACAAGCCGCTTCGGACGCTTCTCTACAGAGGGCCGAATGACCGAGACAGGTACGAAGCGTCGACGTTGGCCGTGGGCTGTTCTGGCCACCGCCCTGGTCATTGTCGGCGGACCGATCGCTTATCGTTTCCGGCCTCTGAATGCCGCGGAGAGAGCTCTGGTCGGCCGATGGACGGACAACGGCGGCGAATTTGCAACAATCTTCCAGCTGAATCCCGATCGCACGATGGTCGAGGACGAGACCGTTGCCTCGTGGAGTGCCTCCGGGACGGCCCTATATCTGTACACGCCTCTCGAGGCGACCGAGGGCATGCATTGGCGAGCTCGGGTGAGTCACTACCTGTCCAACTTCTTGTCTCCTCGAACTGAGATCCGGTGGGATGGCCCCGACTGCTTCTACGTCAAAGGTGAGACACGAGGGGAGATTCGGTACATTCGCGATACTGCTGAGTCGCCGGTCAATGACCACTGATCAACGGGCGCGGGGCCAGGTTGCTCAAGTCTGAGGGCTGACTCACTGGCTCTTCACACTTGAGTCGATACCCTGGGATTGGGGCAGGCTTGGGGCAGAGATCGCTCCTGCAAGTCCCCGCAGGGATCGCGGGGCATTTCTTCTTCGAGATCAGGCCGGGCGATGGCTGGCCTGGGCAGAGAAGCGGATCTAGGAGCTGAACCCGCTCGCTGAGGGGCGGCTACGCCCCCACTCATCGCGACATGGAGCACTTCGGCCAGCCGAACTCCGTCGCCGGAATCCTTCGCCGGCTCGAGGAGAGAGGTTGGATCAAGCGGGAGGGGAGCAAGTCCCGGGCGATGACGATCCTGGTACCGGCCCCGGAGCCGGCGAAGCAGAAACCGTTCGGACAGCACCGTGACGGAAGCCTCACTCTTTGCCCCGCGGCCGTGGAGGCCCTTCGTGAAGCCCTCGCATGGCGGGCCCGCAGCGGAGGGCTACCGCACGATGAATGCGGCAAGGGTGGCTTTTGCGGTTCGGAGCTCAGGAGCTCATTCCGTCGTCTTCACTCGTAGGGTTGGCATGCTCCGCCTCCTTGGCCTTCCACTTCGAGAGAAGAGCGTTGGAGCGGGCAATTTGTTCGCGCTGTCGCGACACAGACTCGGCCGTCCAGACTTCGAGAGTCTTCAGACGTTCGGCGGCCACATCCCAATGCTGGCCGGCTTCGTGCCATCGCTCACGCAGATCGGCAAGTTGGCGTTCCATCCGCGCCCGGAAAAGCGCGACGTCCCGTTCTGGGTCGTCCATGTGGAGCCTCGACTGCATTCTGCGTCGATGGCCCCGCACTAGTGTCGTCGGGCGTTCAAAGAGGCGCCCACCATTGTCTCAACTTCGTCGGAGTATGTGACTCAGAAATGTCCTAGTGACACAACGGTGACAAGGCGAACCTGAGTGGTATCCCTGACGAATCGCGATCTTCTCTCCAATCTCCGGGACCACCCGGAGGAGTTCGCGTTCGATCCCTCATGCCATCACTCGGCCAGCCATACGGCCACTGAAGTCGGCTCGAGCAGGTGATTCGTCTGCTGCAAAGCGACGTGGCCCATCGCTGAGACGCGCCAGCCGCCAAGAAAGACATACAGAAGACCGTAGGACTGAAGCCGCGTAGCAATCTCCTGCATCTGCGGACTCCCCTCGCCACCAATAGTCAGGGGGCGCAACTCCACAGATCTCAGCACGTTTAGCTCCTCCGCCTCCAGCAGCAGCTTTCGCATCCTTCAACTTCTCTCCAACCTTAAGCGATCAACTCAATGTCGCCCCTCGCCCCTCGCTGGCCTACCCACGCAGTACCGGGTTTTTCCTAGGGAGGCGGGCTGAATCGGCCTGCATCGGTGATCGACCGAGCTGTAGAGATGTGACGAAGAGAGCCGGCTGGCAGCTTTTTCACAGATTTGAGCAACGTGGGCCAGCACTGCTGCATTTTGAAGCTAGGGTTCAAGCCACGAGCAATACAGACCACTGCCGGGTGGAACTGTCTCGTCCCCTGCCCTGTCTCAAGCCACCCGGAACTGCTCCCGTGCGTCGCTTTTCGCAATCCCCCGGCGACAGCCGTCGCGGGGCGATGCTCGTACTCATCGGCTTCCTGCTCACGGTCTCCCTTGTGATGATCGTGTTCGCTGTTGATGTCTCGTACATGCAGCTGACGCGTAGCGAGCTGCGAGCAGCGGCGGACGCCGCGGCGAAGGCGGGGGTAGAGAATCTTCGCCGGACGCAGTCAGAGACATTCGCCGCCGACGCGGCCATTCATGTCGGTTCGCTGAACACAGTCGGCGGCAAGCCCCTGTACCTGACAGGGGACAATCTCGAGTTCGGGCAAGTGGCTCTGCAGAAGGATGGGAGCTGGGCCTTCACTCCTGGCGTGGATCCTCCGCAGGCAATGCGAGTCTCCGCCTCGCTCACCAAGGGGAGTGCGAGCGGCCCCGTCCATCTGTTCTTCGGAGGAATGTTCGGCCATTCGACGTTCTCACCCAGCATCACCGCGGTGGCGTCGCAGTTCGATCAAGACATCGTTCTGGCGCTCGATCGATCCCATTCAATGACGTTCGATCTCTCGGGGGTCGACTGGAAGTATCCTCCCGGCATTCCCGGCTACCCGCTGGGAATCACCTGCCCTCCTCACCCGACGCTCAGCCGCTGGGCGGCGCTGATGAAGGCGGTCGACCAGTTCGACGACATCCTCTCGAACGCAAACCTACAGCCTCGCGTCGGGATGGTGACTTGGTCGTCGGAGGTGACCAAGAACTCGCTCGAATACCAGCTCACGAAGGTGACATCGGCCGTCACCTCGCGAGACCTGGAGCTGACGGACCTCGTTGCGAACGGCAGCTCCGGCAAGGTTAAACGGAAGAAGAAGGGGCTCAAGAAGAAGATCGAACCCCGAGCACTCAATGTGATGCTCGGTGCCACCAACATGGCGGCTGGATTCTCTGAGTCCCTCTCGATGCTGCTCGCAGACAAGTCACGTCCTCTGGCCCGCAAGAGCATTGTCCTCCTGACCGACGGGTTGTGGAACGAGGGGCAGAACCCGATCGAAGTGGCGAAGCAGGCCAAGGCCAACGGGGTCATCGTCCACGCGATCACATTCCTGCCCGGAGCCGACCAGGCAACGATGATCCAGATCGCAAATCTGACCGGCGGCCGTCACTACTACGCACAGAACGCGGCAGAACTCGAAGATGCCTTCCGGGACTTGGCCTTTGCGATGCCGGTGCTTCTGACCGAGTAAAAGGCGGAACAGAAGGTCCGCCTGCCGAACTCGAGCTGTGTCCTGCCGGGACAACTCGCCCTCGCTCGACAGGCGGACGCGGGCGCTCCCGGTCAGGGTTCACCACGAAGGAACAGGCAGAGACCGGCATCTCCACATGTTCACGCGTCCGAACGAGAGCGCCCGCGAACGGCTCTCTGTCGTGCAACGGACACGATCTTAGCTTTTCGCCTGAGCGGCAAGTCCGAACATCGCTGTTCGTGTCGAAGGTCTTCCAGGCCACCTAGGCCGGATGCTCTACAGGAGCGGGGCCTCGCGAGCCAGAACATCGACCTCAGCCCCATTCGGTAGGTGTCCCGCACGAAGGAGTGCTTGGTCGCCGAGAGATGTCAGGTGCCAAACCTGATCCGCGGCCTCGACCAGTCCATATCCTGCCAGTCGATCGACAACTAGGGGCGTGCGCACCTCAGCCCCGACGCCGTGTGCGATGCGGCGAGATGCAATCAACCGAAGTGCCGCCACATCCGGCGGCTGTAGTCTGACAACCCGCACTTGGGCATTCCCCTCTAGTGAACTGTCTGAATCTTACACACTCCCTGTCTCCGCTCGCCGTAGGCAGAGGATGTTCCCTGCTCCGGTCATCTGAAGACAGCAGGGACCAGCTACCTCCGATCCCCTCGCCTCCAACGTCCGGACCGATCTACTCCGCGGGCGAACGCTCAAAGGCGTCCGACGAATAGCATGGCTCGGTCCTCCAGTTCAGGACCCGAGTTGACTCTTCTGACGCGCGCTCGTCGAACATCGCTCGCCTGACGGAAGAATCGAACAGCGTCAACTCGAAGACTGCAGCGTTGTCATCGACAAGCCGCGGGGAAGCGGCCGAGATCACCGCACCAGTCAATGTCGCGGCGACTTGATCGCCGATGACCTCAACCAGGCCTTTTTCGAGAAGGTACTGAACCGACACGCGGTCAGGACCACCATGAGGAACAGTCAGCGGCCCGAAGCGGGCGACCAGTTGGAGGTACTGATACTCCGGCAGGAGCACTACAAACACGTTTGCCATCCTGACAAATTCGGTTTCTAGTCCGCCCACGTATTGTAGCTCACCCTCTCAAGATGCAATCCCAGTCGGCCGGGGCGCCTTACCCCGCCCATTCTCGGTCCGCCATCTCCGGCCGCGGTGATGCTCGTCGAGTGGTGAACGCAGGTCGTCGGTAGCTCTGGTCAGCCTGCCGAAGGGGCCTGAGACTCCATTTCGGCAAACACCTTTGTTGGAGGGTCATCATTCATGCTGCCCTCCAACCGCCCACGAGATGCTATGACGTTCAAGGGTTTCGCACACGATCTTCAACCTCAGGAAAATCCTAGTGTGTGGCTGGTAGAACTCCGGCTCGGCATCGAGGCCGTCGAGCGGCGAGCCCTTCGCGCATCGGCAAGCTTGGAGGACTTCGCTGCGGGCCCCGTCGATTGGGCAAGTCAGAGCTGCCGAGAACCCTCTCAAATGATCTCGCCTGCGTCTCATCGATCGAACTCAGCCTCTCATTGAGCCTCGGGGAGATCGCCGCTGCGAATCACTTCACGTGGGGCCGCGACGAGCATTCGCAACCGGATGACCGATACCTCCCGCCAGCGGCATGCTCGTTGCGGAGCCGTCATCCCGGTCCGGGACAACCGGCCGATTGCTTCAAGAAACGAGTTCGTTGGATGGCACTTCAGATGCTGGCCGACGCATTCGACGATGAGCTCCGAGACATTGTCAGTGCTGAGAAGCAACTGTTGAAAGCTCGTCCCAAGATGGCTAAGAAAGCGGCCTCAGAGGATCTCCGCGCTGCCTTCGAGCAGCATCTCGACGAAATAAAGAAGCAGGTCGCGCGCGTTGAACAAGTCTTTGAGGAGACTTGAAAGATTGCCAGAGCAAAGACATGCGAGGCCATGAAAGGGCTGATCGCTGAAGCCTTAAGCATGATGGAAGAGGGGGCGGATCCCGAGGTGATGGACGCGAATCTGATTGGCTGCGCTCGGAAGGTCGAACACTACGAGATCGCTACGTACGGAACGCTCTGCACCTGGGCGAAGCAGCTTGGATATGGAAGAACGCTCAAGCTCCTGAAGCAGAACATGAGCGAGGAAGGGGCTACGGACGAATCGTTCACGGAACTGAGCCAGGCGGTCAACGCCGAGGCGAACGCATGAAGCGTTTTAACTTCCACCTCTTCTATCTCACAAGACGCCTCAAATCGGCCCGATTTGGAGACCGGTTTGGGGCGTCTTCGCCGCGCCTCCCCTTCATAAGACAACGGCCCCGGACGACTGCTGCAGGGACGAAGCGAATCTCCGTCGCGGCAACTCGTTGTCCCCGAGCGATTGGTATGGCTGCCCGTCGTCACTCCACATAGTGAGAGGATCAGCATGAACAGCACTGCAGACAGGGATCGTGCGATCCGGCTCGGTCTGCGGGTTGAGCCCTATCGAACCGACCAAGGGCTGAGCCGGGCAAGAATCTGCCATGACCAGGCCCTCTTGGCAGACACGCGCGGGGAGGAGGTTCACGCTTGGCTACTGGCGTACGAGTCACAAGAGCGGCATCGCGCCGCCACTCAATCTCGGTAGGGAATCCATTGGATAGCAGAGCGAAGATCCTTGGGCATTCGATCCACCAGATCCTGATCGTGTTTCCCCTGGGATTGCTGGGGACATCGG